>Ga0207813_100012_pt1 | contig 194827 bp, 204 predicted proteins | sample A23E3SouthBayCA_2_FD_187730 | JGI IMG/M metagenome (GOLD analysis project Ga0207813, IMG submission 187730) | Aerobic enrichment media microbial communities from Eden Landing Ponds, California, USA - A23 E3 (4) (SPAdes) | ecosystem: Environmental > Aquatic > Marine > Unclassified | place...
CCGTCTCGCGACCGCGACGCACTTTCTCGACCTCGTGCTCGAAGTGCCCGTTGCAGTGCGGGCAGTACGTGTTGAATCGGCGTGGCATCTGCATAGATATCTACCTTACCGGGAATTTCGCGCCGGGCGTTAAAACCCGTTTGGTTCGGCGACGGGGTCGACGACCGGAGAAGAGGGATGACTACTCGACGTAGTCGATGTCGTCGCCCGCGGGTTCGGGCGCCGGAGCGTCGTCGCCGCGACCGTAGATCTGTGGCGACTCGACGCCCGTGACGACGATCATCGTCCGCATCGTCCCGTCGAGTTCCTCGTCGATCGACGTGCCCCAGATGATCCGTGCGTCGGGGTCGATCCGGTCGTAAATCTCCTCGACGACGCCCTCGGCCTCTTCGATGGCCATATCCGTCCCGCCGGTGACGTTGACGAGCGCCGAGTTGGCGCCGGAGATGTCCACGTCCAAAAGCGGGGAGCGGAGCGCCGAGCGCACCGAGTCCTGGGCCTTCTGTTCGGAGTCACTCTCGCCGAGGCCGATCATGGCGACGCCGCCTTTCTCCATGACCGTCTTCACGTCCGCGAAGTCCAGGTTGACCAGCCCGGGCTTGGTGATGAGTTCGGTGATCCCCTTCACCGAGCGCATGAGTACCTCGTCGGACACCTTGAACGCCTGCCGAACGGGGAGTTTCCCCACGGAGTCGAGCAGCCGGTCGTTGGGGACGACGATGACGGTGTCGGCCACGTCGCGCAGGCGCTCCAGTCCGGCTTCGGCGTTGGTCCGCCGGACCTCACCCTCCGCGGTAAAGGGCGTCGTCACGATGGCGATGGTGAGCGCGCCGGACTCGCGGGCCGCTTCCGCGACGACGGGCGCCGAGCCGGTGCCGGTGCCGCCGCCGAGACCGGCCGTGACGAACACCATGTCCGACCCCTCGATGGCGCCGTAGATGTCCTCTTGGCTCTCGATAGCCGCCTCCTCGCCGACCTGCGGGAGCGAGCCGGCACCTCGGCCGCCGGTCTTCTCCTCGCCCATCAGGATCTTCGTGTCGGCCTCGACGTCGACGAGATGCTGGACGTCGGTGTTGGCCGCGACGAGGTTGGCACCCTTGATCCCCTCCTCGGCCATCCGGTTGACCGTGTTGCCGCCGGCTCCCCCGCAGCCGACGACCGTGATGTCGGTCTGGAGGTCCTCCAGAACGTCCTCGAGTTCCTCGTCGGTCATCTTTCCCGTGCGGTTCGGGCCGTCGTTCGACGCGTCGGTACTGGGCGTCCGGTTGGCGTCCACCTCGGCCGCGGCCCCATCCCCCGGCTCCTCGGCATCCTCGATTGCATCCTCCACGATGGAGTCCATAGTACGCACGGCCGTTCAGAAGGCAGCCTCATTATCTTTCCGCCCGTTGTCACGCGCACGTCTGACACGCCCCGGAACCGAACGGCGACTGGCGTCGTGCGTGCGTCTGACAACGGTAATATTTTTTATCTTATCCGTCGAGTGCCGGGAACCGTTCCACGCGCTCGGTCCGCACCGTCTCGGGGGGGATTCGCTCGCCGTCGACGTCGACGGCCTGCCCGTTCGCGAGGCGGCCGAACGCCGGTCCTTCCGGCACGCCGAGCTCCCGTGCCGCCGCCGGATCGAACGCCTCGGTCCGGGCGATCACCTCCCCGTCCTGGCGGGTCACCTCGTCGTAGGAGTCGCGGAGAACGCCAGCGAGCGCGTCGGTCAGGGCGTCGGCCGCGCCGGCCGGATCGTCGGCCGGCAGGGCGATCCGACCCCGTGGGCGGGTGCCGCCCTCGGTCGTCTCGAAGGCGACCGACGCCTCGGCGACGGCGGTCCGCGTCGCCGCCGCGTCGACGTCGCCCGCCGCGTCGACGAGACCGGCCGGGAGGTCGGTCACGACGACGGCGTCGGCGGGGGCACTCTCGGCACCCGCCGGCACCACCTCGCCGAAGCGCAGTCCCTCGCTCACGTCGGCCATCCGGGCCTCGACGGCCTCGACGAGCGAGAGCGGATGCGTGCTCGTCTCCCGAAGCCACGTCTCGGTGACGACCCGGAAGCCGAGGTCGTCGAGGACGCCCTCGAGTCCGGGACGGTCACCGTCGACGAGGACGTACTCCGTCGCGCTGGCCTCGACGGCCCGCCGGAGGACGTCGCGGTTCGCTGCCGGATTCCCCATCGCCTCCAGCCCCCAGTCGGAGGCGACGTGCCCGACGGCCCACGCCGTCTCGCGGACGATACGGCCAAAGCGGGGCGCGTAGTGGCCGCCGCCGAAACCCGCGACCTGTTTGTCCCTGTCGGCGTCTCCGTCGAGGTCGAGGACGGCGCGGGCGACGGCCTCGGCGCCGGCGGGGTCCGTCCACTGCGCCTCGTCGCTCCCGAGTTCGACGAACATCGAGGGGACGCCCACGTCGGTCGGCCCGTGGTGGGTGCACTCGGTGCCCACCTCGTAGCCGTCGGGCGCGTACCGATCCAGCGCCGCGACGGCCTCGGCGGCCGCGTTCGGACAGGCGCGGGCGAACCGCCCCGGCGCACCACCGTACTCCGCGTCGCCGACGTTGCCCGTGAAGTGGGCTGTGAGCAGCGGCCCCGTCTCCCCGGAGTGACGCGAGACGACGACGAGAAGGTCGGGGTCGTCGAAGGCAGCGTCCGGTCGCTCCAGATAGATGTGCAGGTCGTCGAAGGTCCGAAGCGAGAAGCCGTCGGTCCGGTAGTAGATCCCGCCGCCGTCGGCGTCGGCACGGGAGTCGTCGCGGTGCTCGGTCCAGTCGGCGAGGTCGAGCAACTGCTCGCCGACGTGTTCGGAGGCGCTGTCGGCGCGGCTGACGACGAGTGCGATCACGGTGGAGCCTCGCGGTCGATCCCCAAAACGAACTCGATTCGCGGGGCAGTCCCCGACAGACGGGGATCGCTCAGTCCTCGGTGACGACCAGCACCGGCCGGTCGACGGTTCGGAGGACACGCCCCGCGACGGTGCCCAGCTGCTGGCCAGCGAGGTTCGACTGCCCCTCCGAGGACATGACGACCAGATCGACGCCGTGTTCGTCGACGTAGTCGGCGATCACCGTGGACGCGTGGCCGCGGATCACCGCCTCCCGAACGTCGAGATCCGTCGCATCGAGGTCGGCGAGCAGGTCGTCGACGGCCTCCTCACCCTGCCGTTCGAGCCGTTCGACGTACTCGCTGCCGACGCCGCCGGCATCGAACAGGCCCGCTTCGGCCTGGACGTCGACGGCGTTGAGGACGTGCAGCGCCGCGTCGAAGCGACGGGCGAACTCGGCGGCGTACGGGCCCGCCTCCGCGGCGAGTGTGCTCCCGTCGGTAGTGAGGAGGACGTCCCCGTAGTCGGTGCCGGTGTCGTCCGCGACGTCGCCGGCGGGCACGGTCAGGACGGGCGGATCGCTCCGCCGCAGGACCCGCTCGGTGATGGTCCCGAGGAGTCGCTGCCGCACACCGGATCGCCCACTGCGGCCCATGACGACGCAGTCGGCCCCGGCGTCGGCCGCCCGGTCGGCGATGGAACTGGCCGGCTTCCCCGAGAGGACGTCGGTCTCGATGTCGACACCGAGGTCGGCCGCCAGCGTCGTGATCTCGTCGAGGATGACTTGGCCCGACGCCTCGCTCCCGGAGACGGTGACGACTTCGACGTCGGCGTCGTACCGCGTCGCGAGTTCGAGGCCGTACGTGGCCGCCCGGCGCGCACAGTCGCTGCCGTCGACCGCGATCAGGAGTCGGTCGAACATCTCAGTCCGCCCCCCGCGGCCGGTCGCCGCTCGAAAACGCGTCACTCACCGTGTCCGCCGACTGCAGGAGGATCCCCCGCAACGCCTTCCGGCGACTCACGAACAGCGCGACCCCGAGAACCATGTAGATGCCCGTGAACACGAGCAGGAGCTGGTAGTCCGAGATACCGAGTTCGAGGACGCCCTGGATGATAAGGAACTCGGAGAAGACCTGCGTGAGAAAAAGCACGAGCAACACGATCGCCTCCCGGATCGAGATCTCGAAGTTGACCAGCAGGGAGATGGCGAAGAAAGACTGGGCAGCGGTCAGCCAGATCTCGCCCGTCTGCTTCTGATCGAACGGGAGCGCTCCGTACTGTCCGAGCGCGAGGGAGTAGACGAGGACGAGCGTCCCGATCAGCAGCGTCCACTGGTTGAGCTTCGAGGAGATGAGCGCGTTGAACCCCGCGGTCGAGCGCGCCTTGTTCACCAGGTAGACGACGACGATGAGTTCCGGTGATTCCGAGGCCAGCGGTGCGATCCACTGGATCATAAAGAAGGAGGGAATCCCGACGTTCTGGCCGAGCAGTTCGAGGCCGTGTGCGAACGGCTCGACCGCGGTGAAGATCATCAGCCCGGAGTAGGCGAACAGGCCGATGACCGTCGCCACGCGAACCGGTTTCGAGTAGGTCTGTAGGTAGGCGGGGACGCCGACGTGGGCCTCGTCGGCCTCGACGTCACCCTTGAGGACGACGGCGATGTAGGCGACGTAGAGCCCGACCAGAAACGCCATATCGAGGATGTCGATGCCGCCGTTGAACGGCACGAGGAATGCCCAGAGCGTCGCGAGAAAGAGGAAGACGATTTCGAGACCGATGTCGCGGTCGAGCGTCACCGCGTCGGCGAGGAAGCCGTCGCGGTCCACGACAGCCGGATCGTCCGCGGAGCCGGCCCGGAGGACGGTGAAGAGAGCGATGCCAGCCCAGCCGATGCCGATGAGAATGCGGTTCGCGCCCGTCATGTTGGCGACGGCGAGGTTTCCGGCTTCGATCCCGCGGTCCGTCCCCGCGTAGATCCCCGCGTTCCACGCGTAGAGCGCGTCGACGGCGTACTCCGGGGCGACGGCGAGCACCGCGAGCACCGCGATGGCGAAGGCCCGCGGGACGTCCTTTTCGGCCGTCTCGGCCCCCCACGCGAGCAGGAACGACGCGCCGAGCACCGACAGCCCGCTCACGAGCACGGTCAGACCCGTCGAGAGACTCGTGCCGGTCAGGTAGACGACGATCCACGGGAGCGTCAGCGCGGCCGCGCCGGCGAGCGCACCGAGGGCCTGCCGCCTCATCGCTCCCCTCCGACGTCCGTGGTGGCCGTCACGGCCGCCACGGCGGTTATCCGTGTCAGAATCATGGGCAGTACGTGTCTACCGTTACCACGTCCCCTCGTAATAAAACACAAGTTGTCGACGATACGTCCGATATCACGCATTTGAACGCCCCTATTGTCCGAATCGTCCGAATAGCGACGAACGGGAGAATCCGACGTTTCGAGGCTTCTCGACCCCACTATCGAGGGATACAGGGGGTAGAACGGACCGCGGCCGCGGCGACGGCCGCCGATCCCGGACACGGGGGCTTTTGCACCTCCCCTCACAATCGATCGCCGATGACGATGCACGTCTTCGGGCTGATCGGCAACCCCGTCGGGCACTCGCTGTCGCCGCCGATGCACGAGGCGGCCTACCGGGAACTCGACGTGGACGCCAAGTACGTCACCTTCGAACCCGCTCCGGACGCCGTCGAGGCGGCCGTCGAGGGAGCGGCCGCGCTCGGCGTCGACGGACTCAACGTCACCATTCCGTTCAAGCGGGACGTCCTCGAATGCGTCGAACCGGACGACCTCGCGGCGCGGATCGGTGCGGTCAACACGATCGACTTCTCGACCTCGCCGCCACGCGGCTACAACACCGACGCCGCGGGTGTCCGCCGCGCGTTCGACCACCACGGCGTGGCGCTGTCGGGGACCGACGCCGTCGTCGTCGGCGCCGGCGGTGCCGCCCGCGCCGTCGCCGTCACCCTCGCCGACGACTGCCGGCGGGTTCACGTCGCCAACCGAACGGTCGAGCGGGCCGAGTCGCTCGCGGCCGACGTTCACGCCGACGCGCCGGAGACGGCGACGGTGACCGCTGGCGGTCTCGACACCCTCACGGACCGCGTGCCCACGGCGGACGTCCTCGTCAACGCGACGAGCGTCGGGATGGAGGAAGACGAGTCGCCGGTTCCGGCCCACTTGCTCCACGGCGACTTGGCAGTCCTCGACGCGGTGTACACGCCGGTCGAGACCCGTCTGCTCCGGGACGCCGCCACTGCGGGCGCGACGACCATCGACGGCGGCTGGATGCTGCTCTTCCAGGGTGTCGTCGCGTTCGAGCGCTGGACCGGCCACGACGCGCCCGTCGAGGCGATGAACGCCGAACTGCGCGCGCACCTCGGCTGACACCGATCGGGTACCGGTGTGTCCGCAGCGAGCCCGCCACGTCGGTCGCTCGAAGGTTTTTAAGTACCGGGCGGTCGTAACTGCCGGTAATGGGAATCCTGGACACGCTCCTGTCGTTGCTCGGGCGGGGTAGCTCGTCGTCGACCGACGAAGGGCGCGAGACGACCGTCAGCGTGGAACGCGAGGCGGACGCGGAGACGGAGGCGGCGATCAAGGGTACCGACGCCGATGCCAACGCCGAAGCCGAAGCGAGCGCCGCCGGTACCGACGCGGCAGCCTCGACGGGGTCGCTCGCCGACGAGAGAGGAACTGCGGCCGAACCAGCCGAAGCCGTCGACACGGGTGAGGGCGGGACGGAACTCGATACGGTCGAGGCCGAATCCCGGGGCGAGACGACGGCCGGACACGAGGCGACCGCCGACACCGACGGGGAACCGACGGCCGCAGCGACCGAGACCGAAGACGGAGATGGAGACGGAGACGAACCCGAACCCGAATCCGTCGAGGTCATCAAGGGCATCGGTCCCGCGTACGCCGAGCGCCTGTCGAATGCCGGCGTCGACTCCGTGGCCGACCTCGCGGCGGCCGACGTCTCGGAACTCGCGGCGGCTGTCGACCTCTCGGAAACGCGGGTCGGCCGCTGGATCGAACGGGCCCAGGATCGCTGAATGCGGTTCCACGTCGACGGCTCACTCGTCGACAGCGAGGCCGCAACGCTCCCCGTCGACGACCGCGGCGTTACCTTCGGCGACGCTGTCAGCGAACCGGTCCGGGTCGCCGGCGGGCACCCCGTCGCCTGGTCGGCCCACCTCGACCGCCTGCTCGACGCCTGCGACGCGCTCGGACTCGATCCACCCGACGCCGCCGACCTCCGGAAGCGCGTCGAGGAGACGGTCGCCGCCAACCGGATCGAGGAGGCGCTGGTTCGACTGACGGTCACCCGCGGACGCAACGGCAGCGACGACGGCGAGGACGCCGACCACGGAGCCGGCTCCCTCCCCGGTGTCGCCCGTCTCCGCCCGCCGACCGATCCCGATCCGACGGTTGTGGTGACGGTGGACGCGGTATCGGCCGACCCCGATCCGGTGCGACTCGGGACCGTCCGCACCCGTGCCATCTCGCCGGCCGCCGTCCCCGCCGCGGCGGCGACACACAACCGCCTCGACGCGGTGCTGGCGGGGGCCGAACTCCGGCGCGCGGCCCCGCCGGACGGCCGGCCGGCCGACGAGGCCCTGCTCCGCGGGGCCGACGGCCACGTCGTCGGGGGGTCGGCGAGCGATCCGATGTTCGTCGCCGACGACGCGCTCCGCCTCCCGGTGCTCGACGACCACGCCCCGCGGACGGCGACTCGCTCGCTCGTCCGCGACATCGCCCGCGCGGAGGAGCTTCCGGTCGTCGAGGGAGCGTACGCGCCGGCCGACTTCCGCGACGCCGACGAGGCGTTCGTCGCCGAACCGGCCGCCGGCGTCAGACCGGTCGGCAGCATCGACGGCGTCGACGTGGGGGGCGGCCCCGTCACCCGGCTCCTCGCGCACCTGTACGACGAGCGCGTCGTCGGGGACGCCGAACGCGGAGTATAAACGCTGCCGACGAATACGGGGGAGCGATGGCTACCGATCCGGATCGCCTGATCGCGCCGCTCGACGACGTGCCCGCGGACACGACACATCTCTTTACCATCCGCGACGACGGCGGCGAACGGCGGGAGGCGGTGCTCGTCCGCACCGACGACGGGGTGGCCGGCTGGCTGAACTACTGCCGGCATCTGCTGGACGTACGCCTCGACAAGGGGTCCGGCGCCCCGATGCGCGACGGAGAACTCGTCTGTGCCAACCACGGCGCGTACTTCGAGGCCGACACCGGCGACTGCACGTTCGGTCCCTGTGAGGGGGCGACGCTCGAACCGGTTGAGGTGTCCGTCGTCGACGGCGGCGTCTACCTCACCGACGACGACTACGCGTTCGTCGGCGACGGCCCCATCGACGACGGGGGCGGGCCGTCAGCCACGTCGAACGTCGAGTTCTAATCGCGCTGCCACAGGTAGACGGCGAGGGCGAGCAGCCCGCCCAGGCCGGTGAGAAACGTGAGACCGCCGACTGCGAGCGCCCAGAACGCCGCCCGGTCGTCGCCGCGCTTCTCGCCGTCCCTGTAGACCCAGTAGGAGAGGACGAACGGAACGATCAGGAAGAAAAGGCCGATGATCAGCAGCTCGGGACCGCCGGGCAAACCCATCTGGAAGGGGACCATGAGTGTGGCGTCTCGGAGGCGGAAGATAAAGACACGGGGGAGCGAGCCCCGACCGCGAGTCGGCTCGAACACGGCGGGAGGGAGGGCGAAGGGGCGGCGGCCGAATCCCGTCCCGTCGCTTCTCGGTCGCAGTCGCCCCCAGAACATAGCGGGAGGTAGATTTGAACTACCGATCTCCGGGTTATGAGCCCGGCGGAATCTCCTGGCTATCCCATCCCGCTATCGGAGACGAATCCGGTCGCGGCATTAAGGGTTGTGATTCGCGTACCGCCGTCGGGTCACTCGACGCCGACCCGCCAGGTGAACAGCCCTTCAGTGAGGTAGTTGAGGAGCATCCCACAGCCAATACCGATGGCGTTGGCTACCGTCGGCCAGAGATCGGCCCCGGCAACGACGAGCGTCACGTCGGTCCAGGAGGTCAGGGCCGTCAGGACGGCAAAGCCCACTAGGAGCCCACCCGCCCGTACCAGATGCGACTTGAAATAGCGCCGGAGGCGGGGCAGCCAACCACCGGCGCCCGCCTCCGCGAACGTCCAGCGGTCGTTGATGAGGAACATGAGCGTGATCGACACCTCGGCGCCCGCGGCCTTGGCCAACTGCGGGAGGACGCCGTAGCCGGCGGTCAGGACGGCGACCACGACCGTCTCGGCGGTCGCGCCGACGGCGCCGACGGAGACAAACTGGCCAAAGCGGACGCCCGAGTACAGTTCCTCGAGTTTGCCGAGGCCGCCGATCATCGGTGATCCCGCTCGACGAGAGCGGGCGTCGAGTCCCGCGGTCGGTCGAGGAGTGCGTGGAGCCGGTCGTTTCGGATGAGCTTTGCGCGGTGTCTCGAGACCACCAGTCCGCGAGCGAGCCGAAGCGTCGTTCGCACGGGCGAGACGGTAGACTCGGGGCGGTCCTCCCAGACGACGGGCACCTCGATGATTCGGCAGTCGACCGCGTCGGCGACGGCGAGGAGTTCGATGTCCCACGCGAAGCCGGGTTCGTGAAGGTGTGGGCGGATCCGCCCCCACGCATCGGCCGTCAGCGCCTTCGCGCCGCACTGGTAGTCGTGGAGTTGGACGTCGAGGAGACGGCGGGCCAACCACGCGAAGCCGTCGCCGAGGTGGCGGCGGGCGACCGTCTGGTGGGACTGGACGGTCGACTCGGGGTGACGGCGAGAGCCCGCGGCGAGGTCGGCTTCGCCGGCCGTGACCGGGGCGATCACGTCGGCGACGGAGGGTGCCGGCGTGCTGCCGTCGGCGTCGACGAAGGCTAGCACGTCCACGTCGGTCGCGAGCGCCTCGAACCCGGCGGTGATGGCCGCGCCCTTCCCCCGCCGAGCCGACGCCTCGTGGAGCGTGACCGGGAGGTCGGCGATCCGGTCACGGACCCGTGGTTCGGCGGCGTCGAGTTCGACGCGGATCGCCTCGGGAGCGACGGCGTCGTGGAGGGCACGGACGTACGCCCCGAGGCGGTCGACGTCCGGATGGTACGCGGGGATCACCACCCCCACGGAGCGACTCATGGGGGGCACTTTCGTCACGGCGGTAAAAAACCGACCGACTTCGGATCACAAACGGTTTACCGACGCTTCGCGCCAATCCGGTAGATGGAGTACGCCCTCGTCGTCCGGTGGCTCGTCGCCTACGCCGCCCTCGCGGCCCTCGGGCGTCCCGTCGCCGCCCGCCTGTGTTCGACGCTTCCCGGCCGCGGTGTCGGATTCGCCCTCCCGACGGCGCTCGTCGTCCTCGGGACGGTCGGCTACTGGGTCGGCCACGTCACCTTCGGCCCCGTCGCGCTCGGCGCCGGCCTGCTCGCGCTCCTCGCGCTCGCGCTGCTGACCGGGATCGATCGCGATGCACTCGGGGAGCGCCGCCTCGAACTCGCAGGCGGCGTCCGTCCCACCCGACGAAACGCCGAGGCGGCCGCCGTCTTCCTCGTCGCCTTCCTCCTCCTCGTCGCGGTCCGCGCCGTCGACCCGGCGGTCCACCCCGTCGGCGGCGAGAAGTTTCTCGATTTCGGCCTGCTGAAGTCGCTCGAACGGGCGACCGCCCTCCCACCCGAGGATATGTGGTTCGCGGGCGACCCCGTCGCCTACTACTACGGCGGCCATCTCCTGACTGCGCTGCTGTCCGAACTCACCGCCACGCCGCCGCGGTTCGCCTACAACCTCTCGCTCGCGGGGTTTTACGCCACGCTGGTGTCGGCCGCCTACGGGCTGGCGGGCGCCGTCGCTCGGGACCGGAGCAACTCGTGGTGTGTTGCCGGGGTGGTGGCCGCGCTCTTCGTCGGCGTCGCGAGCAACCTCGTCACCGCCAGCCGCCTCGTCGTCGCCGCGCTCCCCCCGTCGCTCCAGCGGTCGGTGGCCGCCGCCGTCGCCGCACGGTCGCGTTACACGACCGACGCCGTCCTCGGCGGCGCCGACTCCTTTTCGTACTGGACGGCCAGTCGCGTCATCCCGGGAACGATCAACGAGTTTCCCCTGTTCGCGTGGCTGAACGGCGACCTCCACGCACACATGATGGGGACGCCGTTTCTCCTCCTGGGGGCCGCCGTGGCCTTCGCGCTCTACCGGACGCCGGCCCGTGACCTGTGGCGCCGGCGCCTCCTCGTGTTCGTCGTCGTCCCGCTGCTGGCCGGACTACAGACCGTCGTCGACACGTGGAGTATGCCGTCCCTGTTCGGCCTGCTCTTTCTCGCCGTCGCCCTCGGCCCGGCGGATCCGTGGTCGATCCTCTCGACGCGCGTCGCCGCCCGGCGCCGCGACCGAGACGAGGGGCCGCTGACCGACGAACTCGACCACCTCGCAGGCGCCCTCGCCGTCGCGGGCGTCGCGGGCGTCGCCGGTGTTGCCCTCTCGCTTCCCTTCCTGTTGGGGGCAGGGGGTGGTCGCGAGGTAGCGATCCTCCCCGCCGCCGAGCGGGCGAGCCTCCCCGGGCTCCTCCTGGTTCACGGCGCCTTCCTCGTCGTCTTCTACGCCTACCTGCTCGATCGACTGTCGGTCGACCGCGTCCTGCCCGTGCTCCTCGGCGTCGTCGCACTGGGGACCCTCGCCGCGACGGCGAGCCTCGCCGCCGCCGTCGCCGTCGGCCCACTGCTCGTCTTCGGGTGGGTCCTCTGCCGGACGGACCGGCCGGTCGGGTTCGAGACGGTCCTGATCGTCGCCGGCGCCGGCCTCGTCGCCCTCGTCGAACTCGTCTACGTGAAAGAACAGGCCGGCCCCCTCCGCATGAACACGGTGTTCAAGACGTACATGCAGGTGTGGGTGCTGTGGGGGACGGCCGCGGGCGTCGCCCTGCCGGCGTTCGTCCGGTTGGCCGGCGGCGCCGACGCGCCGTCGCTTCCCGGCCGTCGATCGCGCTGGCTCCGCGCCGGCCTCGCCGTCGCCGTCGTCCTCGCGACGGTGCCGTACGCCGGGCTCGCGCTGTCGACACATTTCGCCGGGACTGCGGAGCCGACGATAGACGCCACCCGCTTCGTCGAGCGCGACCACCCCGAGGAGGCGCCGGCCATCGCCTACGTCGACGACCTGTCGGGGCAGCCGACGCTGCTCTCCGCGCCGGCGACGGGGCGATATCCGGGGCCGAACGGCGACGCGCCCGCACCACCGGGGATGTACGACTGGGACTCCAGCCCGGCCGCGAGCCTGACGGGAGTCCCGACCGTCGCCGGCTGGCACCACGAGGTGGGCTATCGGGGGAGGGAGCCGTATCTGCGGCGGGTGCGTGACGTCGACGACGCCTACACCGGCTCGCCCGAGCGGACGGTCGCGGTGCTCGAACGCTACGACGTGTCGTACGTGTGGGTCGGGCCGGCGGAGCGCGACCGCTACGGGGAGGTGACGTTCGCGGGCGTCGAGGGGCTCACGCCCGTGTTCCAGAACGAGGCAGTGACGATCTACCGGGTCGACGATCCGCGGGTCGCCCGGTAGCCTCCCGTCGCGGACCGGCAGGTGACGGCAGGGGCGCCGGCGAACACTCGCTACGACTGCCGGCCGAGCGGCGACACCACGTCGAGCGCGTCGGCGTCGATCGAATCCACGTCGAGCCAGTGGGGGACGTACTGGCGTTTCTCGAATTTCTCCCGTTCGTCCGGTGTGCCGATGGTACACCAGAGCTGTACCTCGTCGGGACCGTGGTAGTCTCCCTGGCGCTGGATCGAGAAACAGACCTGCTCCTCGCCGTCGTACTCGATGACGGCGTCCTTTCGGATGCCGGGATCCCCCCTGACGATGAGCTGTTGCATAGTCCCGGGTTCGGCCAGTCCGGGCTTAATCGCTTCGATGGCCATCGGCCCGGCGCCACCGGGCCGTGAGCGGGCGTTCCGGCGGCAGTCGTGCGGGCCGTGTCCCGGCTGCCGCCGACCGCGGGGGCCGGCGCCGGCTGGCGTCGACACGCGGCCGACGGTATCAATAGATAGAAAAAGCCCGCTCGTCTAGAGAGTCCATGGACGTCAAATACGACCTCGCAAGCTACGTCCGCGTGCTCAAGATGGCGAGCACGCCGTCGTGGAACGAGTTCTCCCAGGTCGCCAAAGTCGCCGGTGCCGGGGTCTTTCTCGTCGGACTGCTGGGTTTCATCATCTTCGCCATCATGACGCTCCTCCCCGGAGGCGTGTAGTATGGGCATCTTCGCCGTCAAGACCACGGCCAGCCAAGAACGGACCGTCGCGGACATGATCGCCAGTCGCGAGGAAGACGAGGTACACGCCGTCCTCGCGCCGGATTCGCTCACGAGCTACGTGATGGTCGAGGCCGACAACAGCGCCGTCCTCGAGCGTGTGATGGACGAGATTCCCCACGCCCGATCGATCGTGCCCGGCAAGTCCTCGCTCACGGAAGTGGAACACTTCCTCTCGCCGACGCCGGACGTCGAGGGCATCGCCGAAGGCGACATCGTCGAACTCATCGCCGGCCCGTTCAAAGGCGAGAAGGCCCGCGTCCAGCGCATCGACGAGGGCAAAGATCAGGTGACGGTCGAACTGTACGAGGCGACCGTGCCCATCCCGGTGACGGTTCGTGGCGACCAGATTCGGGTGCTCGACAGCGACGAGCGCTAAGACGGTCGTCAGCTACCGTCCGCACGGACGGCCGCGGACCGGCGCCCCATCCCCTCGTTTTGCTGATACTTCTCCGCCGGAATGGCAACCCATAACTGCGCCGTCGGTGGAAGTCCGTCCGTGACGACGGCAGGACCGACCCGAGTGGACATGCACGTGAAGGTCCTCGACGAGCGCGCCGTCGCCCGGGCGAAGGCCCGCGGCCTCGACGCGCTAGTGTACGCGCCACACTTCACGCGGCTCCCCGACATCTGCGCCCGCGCCGCCCGCTTCTCCGACGACGACCTGTTCGTCGTGCCCGCGCGCGAGGTGTTCACTGGACCGTGGTACGACCGCCGACACCTCCTCGCCATCGGGCTCTCCGAGCCGATTCCGGACTTCATCACCCTCCGCGGCGCGCTCGCGGAGTTCGACCGACAGGACGCGGCGGTACTCGTCCCTCACCCCGAGATGCTGAACGTCAGTTGCTCCCGTGACGACGTGGCGGCCGACGCCGACGCCTTCGACGCCGTCGAGACGTACAACGCCAAGGCGTTGCCCCATCAGAACCGCCGCGCCAGGGACGTCGTCCGTGAGACGGGCCATCCCGACTTCGGCTCCTCGTACGCCCACCTCGGTCGGACGGTGGGCGAGGCGTGGACGACCTTCGAGGACCCCATCGAGAACGAGGCCGACCTCGTGACTGCGATTCGCGACGGCGTCCCCCGGCGGGTCGTTCACCGGAGGGGCCCCGGTCACCGGGTCCGGTGTCTCGCCGAGTTCGCCCATCTCGGCTACGAGAACTCGTGGGGCAAGCTCGACCGACTCTTCCTCTCGGGCACCGAGCCGACCCACCCGAGCAACGTCGCATACGAGGGACGGTTCGACGACGTGTGTGTCTACTGACGCGGCCTCCGCTCTGTCGGGGCGTTCACATCCCCAGCAGGACGGCGTTCAGGGTGCCCGGCAGACTCCCGAGCGGTATGAGATAGCGGTGGACGGCGCCGAGGGCGATCAGTTCTACCAGCGTGACGACGAGCGTCACGGGAGTGGCGTACTTGCTGCTCGTCGTGACGCCGCGCGGGAGGCCCCACTCCTGGCTCGTCAGCGGATAGAAAAAGGCGATGCCGCGCCGACTCCCGACCACGTCGAGGAGGTAGTGGGTGGCGACGCCGATCCAGACGTACTGGAGGTTGCCAAAGAGGACGGGATAGGCGGCGACGACACCGAGTACGAAGACGTTGTGCAGGGTCTTGCGATGCTTGCCGAAGGCGGTGTCGACGTCGGGAAAGAGCGCACCCAGAACGATCGGTACAGTGAGTTCGGCGATCATTTCGACGGTTTCGAGCGCAATCGACGCGGAGAGCGCTGTCGGCCACACGAGCACGAGGGCGAGACCGACGCTCAACAGCGCCGCGTTGAGGACGTGTCCTGCTTTGTTCATCCGGGGGAGGGTTCGCCACGCCGGGTCAAAAGTCTCCGCTATCGACGAGCGAAAGATGGATTTGGCGGCCGGCCACAGGGAGACCATGGACTACGACACGCCCCTCTTCTTTCACATCATGCAGTACGCGGCCGCGGCCGACCGCGACGTGATCGACATGGTGAGTGGCAACCCGGACTGGGAGCCACCGAGCGCGCTCCGTGACGGCCTCCGGGAGTACGCCGACGCCGACGCCGAGGTGTTCCAGTATCCGCCGAGCGACGGCCTCGTCGACCTCCGCGAGGAGATCGCGGCGCGTCGCGGCGTCGACGTGGACCGCGTCGTGATCACGAACGGCGCGGGCGAGGCGAACTACCTCGCGATGGCGGCGGCGCTCGAACGCGACGCCGGATCGGAGCTGCTGTTGACCGATCCCGTCTACCCCTACTACCCGGGGAAAGCGAAGATGCTCGGCGGCGAACCGCGGCTGGTGCCCGTCGCCGACGACGGCGGCCTCGACGTCGAGGCGATGACCGAGGCGGCGACTTCGGAGACGGCCGCGATCCTCGTCAACACACCCAACAACCCCACGGGCGCGGTGTACGACGCCGAGACGATGGCGGCGGTCGCCGACCTCGCCGCGGAGCACGACGCGCTTTTGATCTCGGACGAGGTGTACGACCACTACGACTTCTCCGGTCGGTTCGAGAGCGCACTCTCCGTCGACACCGACGCCTGTGTCGTCACTAACTCCTTCTCGAAGTCGATGGCGGTGACCGGTCTCAGGGTCGGCTACGCCGTCTTCCCACCGGCGCTGGCCGACGCCGCGCGCACGCGTCACATGCTCGTCAACGTCACCGGGGCCCGCCCCTCGCAGGCCGCCGTCCTCCGCGCGCTCCGCGAGACCGGCCCGGAGTACTACGAGGCGTCACGCGACCTCCTGGCCGAGCGTATCGACGCCTTCACCGACGCCCTAGACGCCGCGGGCGCGGAGTACGTCGTCCCCGACGGAGCCTTCTACGTCTTCGCGCGCTTCGACGGCTTCCCGGGCACCCTGGAGAACGTCGAGCGCCTCGTCGACGAGGCGGGCGTCGCCTGCATGCCGGGCGACACCTTCGGGAGCTACGACGAGTGGGTCCGGTTCGCACTCGTCACGCCGCGGGCCGAGGAGGCGGCGCGGCGGCTGGCCGACTACGACGGGTTCTAGCAGACGACGACGGCCGTGCTGTAGTACCGCCCGTCGCGTTCCACGAAGTCGATGTCGTGCCACGCGTAGTCGAACTCCTCGACACTTCCGTTCCGCGCCCGCTGGAACGTCTCCCGCTGTTCGGCGGTGAGATTACCGTAGGCGACGGCCGATCCGGCGGCCCGGTCGGCGTCGACTTCGGAGACGGTCAGGGTGGGGGGACAGTCCGTGTTGGCGGTCGGGGTGGGTGTCGGCGTCTCCGTGGTGGCGGTTGGGTCCGTACCGACACACCCCGTGACCACGGCGAGTAGCGCGACGGTGACGACGAGTGCCGACCGCCGGGCGGGACGTTCGATCACGCGCGACGATCCGGTGCCCACGGGTAAGTGTTTTTTCGGGATCGACGGCTACAGGTGTCCGGATCGCCTCGCCCCGCGTATGAACGAGATCGACGTGGAGCCGGTGGAGGAGGTCGACGACGACGTGGTCGACGGCGACGGCGACGGCGACGGCGACCTCGACGTCGAGGCGACGACCGACCTGCCCGAGGGCGTCGACGCGCCGGAGTACGTCCTCTACGGCGGGAAAGGCGGCGTGGGCAAGACGACGATGGCGGCCGCGACGGCGCTCTCCAGCGCCGCCGACGGTACGGCGACGCTGGTCGTCTCGACCGACCCCGCCCACTCCCTGTCGGACACCCTGGACGTCACGATTCCACCGACGCCGACGCGCATCCGCGAGAACGTGCCGCTGTGGGCCGCCGAGATCGATCCCGAGGCCGCGATGGAGGAGGGACTGTTCGGGCAGGGTGGGATCGGCGTCGACGGGGAGGGGGACGGAACGACGACACCCGGAGCCGGCGACGCCCCCCTCGGCGGCCTCGGCGAACTCGGCGAGATGCTCGGCGACGACGCCGTCGACCCACTGATGGGGGGGTCGATGCCCGGGGCGGACGAGGCGGCGGCGATGCGACAGTTGCTCGAGTATCTGGACGACCCCCGCTTCGAGCGAGTGGTGATCGACACGGCGCCGACCGGCCACACCCTCCGGCTGCTCGAACTCCCCGAGGTGCTGGACTCGATGGTCGGACGCCTGCTCACCATGCGCGAGAAGTTCTCGGGGATGATGGAGGGGTTCAAGGGGATGTTCGGAGTTGGCGACGGCGACGACGCGTCGCCGGATCTCGACGAACTCCGCGACCGGATCGAGCGCCTGCGTGCCGTTCTCCAGGATCCCGCCCGCACCGACTTCCGCGTCGTCATGGTTCCCGAGGAGATGAGCGTCGTCGAGTCCGAGCGGTTGATCGCCCGTCTGGACGAGTTCTCGATTCCGGTCGGTACCGTCGTCGTCAACCGCGTGATGGAGGACCTCGCGGATGTGGCCGACGCCGACCCCGAGTGGGTCGTCTCGCCGAACCTCGAGGACTGCGAGTTCTGCCAGCGGCGGTGGGACGTCCAGCAGCGCGCACTCAGGCGCGCGACCGACCTGTTTCGCGGCCGGGACGTGAAGCGGGTGCCGCTGCTCGCCGACGAGGTGCGCGGGGAACGGGCGTTGCGCGTCGTCGCGGCGTGTCTCGACGGCGACTGAGCGCTCCACCCGTCACCGGAGCCGATCCAGCAGGCCGAACGCCCGGTCGCGCAGGCGGTCGGGGACGAACCGCCCGAGGACGCTCACCCGCGCGAGCGTCCCGACGGGCACCCGGCTCGCGGGTTTGGTCGCGCTCGCGGCGTTCAGCACGTCCTCGGCGACGCGCTCCGGCGAGACGGCGCCCGGACCGCCGCCGCCGATCGCCTGCGTGTCCTCGAACACGGAGTAGAACGACTCGTAGGCTCCGGATCGCTCGACTCCGTCGATCTCCGCCTCGGCACGCTCCGTGAACGACGTCTCGACCGGGCCGGGTTCGATCAGGACGGCGTCGATGCCATACTCGTCGACCTCGGCGCGGAGGGCGTCGGTCATGGCTTCGAGGGCGAACTTCGACCCCGCGTAGACGCCGCCGCCGGGGAAGGAGAGGCGACCGGCGACGCTGGAGACGTTGACGATCGTCCCCTCACGTCGGCGGCGCATGTGAGGGAGGACGGCACGGGCGAGGCGGTGGGGGCCGTAGACGTTCACGTCGAACTGGCGGTGAACGGCATCGACCGGCACGTCCTCTATCGGGCCGAACTGTGCGTAGCCGGCGTTGTTGACGAGGCAGTCGATCCGGCCCTGCTCGTCGACGATCCGGTCGACGACCCGTTCCACGTCGTCGTCCTCGGTCACGTCGAGCGTCGCGACGGTACAGCCCCGGTCGCCGAGCGTCTCCACGTCGGCCGGGTTGCGGGCCGTCGCGTACACCTCCCACCCTTCCTCGAGGAAGGCCACGGCAGTCGCACGACCGATACCGGACGAACAGCCCGTGATGAGGACGGTCTTCGGTTGCACGCCCCGAACCTGGTTCCGCCGGCAGTTAACTCATACTCTCGACGGCGAACGGACTCGCCTCCTCGGTCCAGCCCCAACCCGGCAGTCGGGTCTGGAAGCCGGCCGCGAGGGCGGCGTCGAGGTCGTCCGCGCCGGCGACGCCGTCGGTGTGTGTCGTCACGTCCGCGAAGTGGAAGGTGGCCTGCGCGAGCATCGAGAACGGCTGGCCGCCCGCGATCGTCGCGGCGAGTTCCCGGCCGAGCACCTCGTCGACGACGAAGCCGGGGTAGTCGCCGTCGACGTCGAGGTCACGGAGGAGGCCGACGTAGCCCGCGACGTTGACGGCGCGATCGCCGTCCGCGAAGACGGTGTCGACCTCCTCACGGTAGGCCGCGCCGGCCACCGAGTCGACGGGGACGCCGAAGCAGTCCGACAGCCGCTCCCGGGTCTCGTTGATCAGCGGGACGACCGTGGGCGCCCGCTCCCGCACCCACTCGTACTCGCTCGCCACCATCGCCGGGGTGAGTTCCATACCGCTCGTCCGGCGGCCACCACCTTCGATTTTGCGAAGGCTTTTATAATACTGGACTGATAGGGTGAGCTAAGCGGGTTTTCGCTGCCTCTTCCCGCAGTCGAGCACCTCCCGTACAGGCCCGTTCACCGATGCTCCACCACGGCACGACAGTGACCCACGACCGTCGGCGGCCGGTACCGTCGACAACGACACCCGGCGTGTCGGGACATCGATCACCGACGGCCGTACGGAGGGCTCTCCACCGGAATATATGAGCTCCGTAGACAAGCAACTCGAGGACCTGAAAGCAGAGATCGAAGACGAACTTCCCCCTGGCATCTCGGTGTCCGACGTGAAATACGAGGGGCCGGAACTGGTCGTGTACACGCGCGATCCGAAGGACTTCGCCAGCAACGGCGACCTCATCCGGAAGTTGGCGAGCAAGCTCCGCAAGCGGATTACGGTCCGTCCCGACCCCGACGTGTTGATGGACGTGACCGAGGCCCGCGAGCGGATCCGGGAAGTGATCCCCGAGGAGGCGGGCGTCACCGACCTCGACTTCCACGTCGACACCGGCGAGGTAGTCATCGAGGCCGAGAAGCCGGGCATGGTCATCGGCCGCCACGGCTCGACGCTCCGCGAGATAACGAAGGCCATCGGCTGGACGCCCGAAGTGGTGCGCACCCCACCGATCGAGTCCTCGACCGTCTCGAACGTCCGCAACTTCCTGAAACAGGAGCGCGAGGAGCGCCGCGACATCCTCGAACGGGTCGGTCGACAGATCCACCGCGAGGAGATGGCCGACGAGCAGTGGGTTCGCATCACCACCCTCGGCTGCTGTCGCGAGGTCGGCCGCGCGAGCTTCATCCTCTCGACGGCCGAGACGCGCATCCTCGTCGACTGCGGCGACAAGCCCGGCGCGGAAGGCGAAGTACCCTACCTGCAGGTGCCCGAGGCGGCGCCGCTGAACTCCATCGACGCCGTGGTCCTGACCCACGCCCACCTCGACCACTCCGCGCTCATCCCTCTCCTGTTCAAGTACGGCTACGACGGCCCCATCTACTGTACGGAACCGACGCGTGATCTGATGGGCCTGCTCACGCTCGACTACCTCGACGTGGCCGCCAAGGAGGGACGCACGCCGCCGTACGACAGCGAGATGGTTCGCGAGGCGATCAAACACACCGTCCCGCTGGAGTACGGCGACGTGACTGACATCGCTCCCGACGTGAAGCTCACGTTCCACAACGCGGGCCACATCCTCGGCTCCGCAGTCTCGCATTTCCACATCGGTGATGGCCTCTACAACGTCGCCTTCTCGGGCGACATCCACTACGAGGACACCCGCCTGTTCAACGGCGCCGTCAACGACTTCCCGCGGGTGGAGACGCTCGTACTCGAGTCCACCTACGGCGGCCGCAACGACTACCAGACCGACCAGGAGGACTCCGAGCGAAACCTCTTGGAGATCATCAACGAGACCCACGACCGGGGCGGCAAGGTCGTCATTCCGGCCTTCGCAGTCGGGCGGTCTCAGGAGATCATGCTCGTTCTGGAGGAGGCGATGCGCAGCGGGAAGATCCCGGAGATGCCGGTCCACCTCGACGGGATGATCTGGGAGGCGACGGCCATCCACACCACCTACCCCGAGTACCTGCGCGACGATCTCCGTGATCGCATCTTCCACGAGGACGAGAACCCCTTCCTCGCCGAGGAGTTCAACCACATCGACGCGGGCGAGGACGAACGCCAGGAGGTCGCCGACGGCGATCCGTCGATCATCCTCTCGACGTCGGGGATGGTCACCGGCGGGCCGATCATGTCCTGGCTCCGCCACCTCGGCTCCCACCCGGATTCGACGCTCGTGTTCGTCGGCTACCAGGCCCAGGGGACGCTCGGCCGCCGCATTCAGAACGGCTGGGACGAGATCCCGATGAACGACCGCGGGCGTGGCGGGCGTGGCAACACGCTCTCGCTGAAGATGGACGTCGAGACGGTCGACGGCTTCTCCGGACACGCCGACCGGCAGGGACTGGAGAACTTCGTGAAGACGATGAATCCGCGCCCGGAGAAGGTGCTCTGTGTCCACGGCGACGAACGCTCCGTGCAGGACCTCTCTTCGGCGCTCTATCACGATTACAACATGCGGACGTTCGCGCCGAAGAACTTGGAGACGTTCCGGTTCAAGTAACACCGGAATGAGCCGATTCCGGCGTCAGTGTCGGTGATGGCGGATCGGTTTCAAAAAGACCATGCCGACTCACCACATATCCCGACCATGACATCGGACGAGGCGGCTCACGTAGTCCCGCGTCGTTACCCCGATACGTCCGGTCGGTCGACGGTTAGCGGAGGCGGGCGCCGTTGAACGACTCGCCGTCCGACGGTCCGGTCTCGATCAGCTACGACTCCGAGACGGAGACGTATCGGGTGCAGTTCGACGACGACACCATCGCTCCGAGTATGGCCGTCGTCGAGGCGGTCGCCAGCATCCGCGATGTCGACCCGACGGAGCTCGAACCGCTGGTCGAGACGATCGATCCGATGGCCCTCGATCGGCTGATCCGGGGCGCCGACGAGCGGACACTCGTGTTCCGCTATCTCGGCCACGAGGTGACCATCCGCAGCCAGGAGGTCATCGAAATCGATCCGGCGGAAGATCGGGACTGACGCGCCGTCACCCCGTCCGTTCGGGGTCGACGCCCACGCGATCACACAGGTCGTACAGCGGGCAGGCCTCGGGACCGTCGAGACACGCTGGCGTGCGGGCGGTGCAGTACTCCCGTCCGAACTGGATCATCGCCGTGTGGCCGAAGCCGCACTTCTCCGCCGGAATCGCGGCTTCTAGGGCCTCGCGCACCGCCTCGTGGTCGGCGTCGGAGGGTGCCAGCCCCATCCGCCTCGCGATGCGATGGACGTGGGTGTCGACGGGGAAGACGCCGCCGCGGCCGCCCGCGAAAAGGAGGACACAGTCCGCGGTCTTCGGTCCCACGCCGCGGATGTCGAGGAGGCGGTCGCGGACGTCGGCGGGATTGCCGTCGCGGACGAACGTATCGAAGGCGTCCGTGCCGCCGAAGTCGGAAACTACCTTCCGCGCGGCGTCGACGATCACCCGGGACTTCTGGTTGTAGAGGCCCGCCGAGGCGATGGTGTCCGCGAGCGTCTCGCGGTCGGCGTCCGCGAGTGTCGCCGCCAGATCCGCTCCGTCGCCGTACCGTTCGAGCAGGGCGTCGAACGCGGGTTGACTGGCCGTATCGCTCGTGTTCTGGCTCAGAATCGTCCGGACGAGACAGGGAAACGCGTCCCGCCCGCCGTACGCCTTCCGCCAGTAGCGGTCACCGAGGGCGTCGACGACGGCTTCGGCCCGCGTGTCTGGCGTTCCGGCGGCGAAGTCGGCGGCGGCACCGCCACCGCTGACGTTCTCCGTGGGTTCCTCCGGCATGTGCGCGGGTGGGGCCCGGACCGGCAAAAGCACGGCGCCCGCGTCGCACGGGCGGCAGGATGGCGATCGACGGGAGGGTGGTTCGGTGTCGACTGCCCACCGAGTCACTCGACGGTCAGCGTCAGCGTGAGCGCCGCACCGTCGGCGAGGGTGGCGACGAGGTCGAGGTCGAGGTCGGCCGCCGCGGCCTCGGCACCGACGGCGACGGTGCGGTCGTCGACGTACGAACTCGTCCGGACGACCGCGCTCCGGTCGCTTCCGAACGTAAGGTCGGGATGGCCGCGGGCCCGGACGCGCTGGCTCGCCGTTCCCGCCTCTAGCGTCAGGGTGATCGACGCCTCGGGGTCGCGGCAGGCGGCGACGAAGGCGTCGTCGAAGTCGGCCGGCGAGCGGTCGGCCTCGATGCCGACGATGCAGTCGCCGGCCGGTGTCAGCCAGTCGTCGGTCGTCACCTCGAAGGTGCTGCCGTGGGTCGCGGCGACGTGTTCGTGGCCGCGCGCGCGGATGATCTCTCGCATGGGCGACCCTCCCCGACCGGATCGGATAGCGGTGGCGATCCGTGGCGGCCCCGTGACGACTACGAGCGAGCGACCGTCACGGTCACCGCGCCGCAGGCGCATTCGTAAGCCCGCCGCTCGCCCGCTTCCGTCCGCAACGTCAGCATGAGCGTGTCGTCGTCGAGTAGCCGATCACAGCCGGCCGCCTCGCACGTGCTGGTGAGCCTTTCGAGCATGTTCGAACGTTCGCGGCCGCCCGACATGAATCCGCGCCGTCCGCGGAGTGAAACTGAAAGTGTCGCACCTCTTTATATACCCACCAGTTTACGTGTGAATCCTTCACACGGGCGTTACAAGGCCCTTGCTACCGATTCTCAGGGGTTCGATCACCGAAGTTTTTATATTCGTGTCGGCTGTAGAGGGTAGTACCAACGCGCCTCCGGCGCCTGGTGGCATCGCACGCAGAATGATCGGGAATTCTTATTCACGGCCGGTCGCTGTACGAGGAGTCACCAGTATCGCCGGAGCGGTGGTATCGAGGTTTCAACAATGGTAACAACAGAAGAAGTACTCGACGAATTCGACGTCTCGGCGCTCAACGCCGGGGACAACGTCGACCTCACGGACGATCAGCTCGAAAACGACTCGAAGGGACAGCTCATCAAACTCGCCGGACAGCTCCGTGACCGACGGAACGAACTCAACCAGATGGCGTCGGAGCGCGCGTCCAAGCGCGACGACCTGAACGCCAAAACGCGGGAGAAAGTCGACGAGGCACAGGAGCACCGCGAGAAGCGCGACGAGCTCAACGAGAAGGTCCAAGAGCACAAGGAGAGCCGGAACGAGCTCAACGCGAAGGCCAACGACCTCTTCGACGAGGTCGAGGAGATGAAACAGGACCTCGAACTCGGCGACGGCAAGGATCTCGAGGAGCTCGAAGAGGAGATCGAACAGCTCGAGTTCCGCCAGCAGACCGAGGTCCTGAGCGCCGAGGACGAGCGCGAACTCATCGAGAAGATCGAGGAGAAACGCGAGGAGTACCAGCAGCGAAAGGAGAAACTCGACGACGCGAGCGAGCTCGAGGAGCTCGTCGAGGAGGCAGAAGAGGTCCGCTCCGAAGCGTCCCAGCACCACCAGAAGGTGACCGAGCTGGCCGACGAGGCCCAGGAACACCACAACCAGATGATCGAGGCCTACCGCGAGGCCGACGAGATCCGGGACAAGGCCGACGAGATGCACGAACTCTTCGTCGAGGCCCAGGAGGCGGCCGACCGCCACCACGAGGACTTCGTGCGCGTCCAGAAGCGCCTGCGCGAACTCGACAAGGAGGAAGAACAGGAAGAGCAGGACGAGCGCGAGGCCGAACGCGAGGCCGCCAAGGAGGAAGCCGAGGAGATCTACCAGAAGTTCAAGGAAGGCGAGACCCTCGACACCGAGGACCTGATGAAGCTCCAGAAGACGGGGCTGCTCTAGTTCGGCGGCGACGTGCGTGTTTTTATGCCGATCCGTCACCCAGCCACGCGTATGGTGATCGAGCGTGAGTGATGGCGACGAGCTCCGGCGGCTCGTCATCGTCGTCGGTGGCGGGCTCCTCGCGGCCGTCTTCGGCATCGTGATCTTCGTGATCGTTCCGGGATCGCTCGCCGAACTGCTGGGCGTCCTAGTGACGGTTGGCATCGTCGTTCTCGGGGCACGCGTGGCCGGCGATCTGGCTGAGTCGGTCTTTCCGGACTACAACGTCGCGGAGGTGGCCGTCGACGGACCAATCACCCGCGACGGATCGACGCCGGGGCCGATTCCCGGCGGCGCGCTGGGGACGACCGCCGACGACGTCGTGGAGGGGATCGAACGAGCCGACGAGGACGACGCCGTCGATGCCCTCGTGGTGAAGCTCAACACACCCGGCGGCGAAGTCGTCCCCAGCGACGACATCCGGAACGCTGTGGCGGAGTTCGACGGCCCGACCGTCGCGTACGCCACCGACGTGTGTGCGAGCGGCGGCTACTGGATCGCGAGCGGCTGTGACGAACTCTGGGCGCGACGGGGGAGCATCGTCGGGAGCATCGGTGTCATCGGCTCGCGGGTGAACGTCACCGAACTCGCCGACGAACTGGGCGTCTCCTACGAGCGCTTCGCCGCCGGGAAGTACAAAGACGCCGGCACTCCGCTGAAGGAACTCACCAAAGACGAGCGCGAGTATCTCCAGGCGCTCGTCGACGGCTTCTACGACGACTTCGTCGAGCGGGTGGCGGAGGGACGGGAGATGGATCCCGAACGCGTCCGCGACACGGAGGCGCGGGTCTACCTCGGCGACGACGCCCACGAACTCGGGCTGGTCGATTCGATCGGGGACCGCTCGGCGGTCGAGGAGCGCGTGGCGGAACTGCTCGACGCCGAGGTGTCGGTCCGCGAGTTCGAACCGGAGAAGGGCCTGGCCGCCCGCCTCCGGGGCGGCGCGACGGCAGTCGCCTACGCCGCCGGCGCGGGCGCCGCGAGCGTCCTCACCGACGACGGTCGCCAGTTCCGGCTCCGCCACTGACGGCGACCCACGGCGGAGCGGACCGCGCTCCCCGGCGGGGAATATTTATTCCCGTGGATAGTTCTCACGACCGTGACCACGCTGGTGCTGTGTGTCGACCGCGCCGGCGACATCGGTCGGACAGTCGGCGTGTCGATGCCGGTCGATGGGTGGGACGCGGTTCGGTCGCTGGTGACCGAGGTCGGACTGGCCGATCCGGAGGATTCGACGGTGAACTGCCTGCTCGAGGCGCTCCGCGTCACGCGTGACCTCCGGAGCGAGGACGAGGAGGCCGTCGTCGCCGTCGTTTCCGGCTCCGGCCCCGGCACCGACTCCGCCGTCGGCGCCGACCGCTCGGTCGCCGCACAGATCGACGACCTGCTCGCCCGGCACTCGCCGGATTCGGCGATAATCGTCACCGACAGCGCCGAGGACGAGCGCCTCGTCCCTATCGTCGAGAGCCGCCTCCCGGTCGACTCCGTCGACCGCGTGGTCGTCCGGCAGGCCCGCGACATCGAGTCGACGTACTACCTCCTCAAGCAGTTCCTCGCCGACGAGGAACTCCGATCGACCGTCCTCGTCCCGCTGGGCGTGGGGTTGCTCCTCCTCCCGTTGCTTCTCGTGCGATTTTCGCTCGGCGTCGCGCTCGCCGGCCTCGCGTCGCTGCTCGGCGCCGCGGTGTTGTACAAGGGGCTCGCCGTCGACGTCTACCTCGCGCGCCTGCCCGACCAGATCCGCGACGCGCTCTACTCGGGCCAGGTGTCGGTCGTCACCTACGCCGTCGGGAGCGGCCTCGCGCTCGTCGGCCTCTTTCTCGGGGGGCTCGCCGTCTCACCCGTCACCGAGGGGGTCGTCCTCGTTCCAGTGATGCAGTTTCTCTACAGCAGCATCCCGTGGCTGGCGCTGGCGGCGCTCACCGCGAGCGCCGGTCGACTGCTCGACGAGCTCATCGACGCGGATCGCATCCCCCGGCCGTACCTAAACCTCCCGTTCGGCGTCGTCGCCCTCGGCCTCGTCGTCCGCGGATTCGCTGGCTACTTCCTCGAACGGGAGAGCGTGCTCTCGCAGTTACGGCTGTTCGGCGTCACCGTCCAGCCGACCGAACGCCTCGCGCTGTTCGTCGTGACGGCCATCGTCGTCTCGCTGATCGGCGTCCGAGTGGCGGCGAAGGTCGCCCCCGACGCCCCCGGGGAAGACGAGGCCGACCCCGAGGCCGTCGACCGCTCGTAGTCACCAGGGCGCGAAGTCCGGATCGACCTGTCGCTCCGTCCGGTCGATGGCGTCGATTTTCGCCACGTCCTCGTCGTCTAAGTCGAGCGTCCGCGACCCCCAGTTGTCACGGAGGTGGGCCTCGCTCGTCGCCTTCGGGATGGCCGTGACGCCCTTCTCGCGAAGCCACGCGAGCGACACTTGGGCCTCGCTGACGCCGTGTTTGTCCGCCACCGCCCGAATCTCGGGGACGTCGAAGACCTCGCCACGGGCCAACGGCGAGTACGCCACCACCTCGACGCCGCGGTCGGCACAGTGAGCTCGGAGCTCCGTCTGCGGGAGCAGCGGGTGACACTCGATCTGGTTCGCGACGATCGGAGCGTCGGTCGCCTCGATCGCTTCGTCAACCTGCGCCGGCTCGAAGTTGCTGATCCCGATCCGCTCGATCAGCCCGTCGTCGTGGAGTTCGTCGAAGGCAGCGAGGGTGTCCTCGGGGTCGTACTCGCCGGCCGGCCAGTGGACGTACAGCAAGTCGAGGTAGTCGACGCCGAGTTTCTCGAGACTCTCCGCGGTCGAGGCGAGCACGTCGTCGTGGGCGAGTTGGGCGATCCACACTTTCGTCGCGAGGAAGACGTCCTCGCGGGCCACGTCCGCGCGCGCCAGGCCGTCGCCGACGTCCGCCTCGTTGTCGTACGCCTGAGCGGTGTCCACGTGTCGATAGCCCATCTCGAGGGCCGTCGCCACGGCGGCCGCACACTCGTCGGGATCGGTGTTCTGCCACGTGCCGAGACCGAGGCTGGGCATCTCAGGGATCGATGGTCCGGACATGTATCTCTCGATGGACGAGACGGGGAAAGGCGTTGTGAACCCGGCGGGGTTACGACGACCGCTCGGCCAACCGTTCTTTCGCGAACTTCCCGAGGAGGGGCACGTCGCGGAGATGGATCAGATCCATCATCGCCCGGACGTTGCCGGCGTTGGCCTTCGCCAACACGTCGCTATCGGCCGCCCGGAGGTCGGCCATCAGCGTGTCGTAGCGTTCGTTGGGCGCGAGATACAGCAGTTCGGTCATCAGTAGGCGTTCGCGCATCCGAGGGGCGACCTTGCTGTGCCAGAGTTTGCCGTAGACGGACATCGCCTCGGCGGAGGTGTCGACCGAGCCGTTCGTGAAACACCGGTCTGCGGTGATCGCGGCCATGCGCCCCGATTTCATCCCCTTGTGGATCCCCTCGCCCCACAGCGGGTCGATGGTCGGAACGGTGTCGCCGACGGCCATGAACCCGTCGGTGTAGAGGTCGCCGGGCATCTGGATGTGTGCCGAGCCGCGGTGTTGCTGTTTGTCCGTGATGCGATCCGCGTCGGCAAAGCGGGGGTCGGTCTCCAGCCAGTGGTGGAGGTAGTCGTCGATACTGGCGCCGTCGCGACCGTACCGGTGGTGGCTGTCGTTCTGGATGTAACAGAGGCCGACTTTCGCGGTGTCGTCGCCGGTGTGGAAGATCCACGAGTAGCCGCCGGGAGCGTACTCGTGGTCAAGGCGGAGCATCATCGCGTCGGTGAGGTCGGCGTAGTCGGTGTGAGACACCTCGACGCCCTCCATCTCCCACTCGATGCCGATGGCCTGGTTGCTCCGCTGGAGGTCGCTCACGCCGAGTTCCTTCGCCAGCGGCGCCGCCGGCCCCGTCGCGTCGACGACGATGTCGGCGTACACCGCCTCGTCGCCCGCGTAGCGGACGCCCGTGATCGTCCCGTCCTCGACGATGGGCGCGTTCACGCGGGCGTCGAACCGATAGGTGGCGCCGTCCTCGCGCCCGTCCTGGACCAGCCACCGCTTGAACGCCGCGAAATCGAGCACCGCGCCGGGCTGGCGCTGGACGTAGTGGTCGTTCGGCGACTCCAACACTACGTCGTCGGTGTAGTTCATGACTACCTCGTCGGGCACGCCGAACGAGGCCATCATCGAGTAGAACGTCCCGGCGGTGGACTTGTTGCTCTGTCGAGGGAAATCATCCTCGGGTTCGGCCTCGAGGACGACCACGTCGTACCCCCGTTGAGCGAGATCGCGGGCACACTGGGCTCCGGCGGGCCCGGCGCCGGCGACGATCACGTCGAAACGGTCGGACATATCCACCGATACCGGGTGAGCGTAATCAGTCTTTCCGAACGGGGTCGGGCGGGGCGGTGATCACGGCTCCGACCACGGCCACGGTCACGATTACCACCAACTGGCGACTCGCCGGAAGGTGTACCCCCAGACGCTCGTGAGGAGCGCGACCCCGCCGAGCAGGAGAAAGGCCTCGTCGAACAGGCCGTAGTCCGCCAGCTGCCCGACGATCGGCGGCCCGGCCGCACCGACGGCGATGTAGACCGTCCGCAGGAGCCCGAAGCCGCTGCCGCGGACCTCGGCCGGGAGCGCGCCGACGCCGGCGGCGTTGATCGGCGGCATCCCGCCGAGCATACAGCTCAACAGGAGCACGGTTCCCACGAGGCCGACGACCGTCTCGGCCACGGTGAGCAGGGCGAAGGCCGGGACGCTGAGTCCGAGAAACAGCGCGATAGCGGGCCGGTTACCGAACCGATCGGCGATCACACCCGAGGCGAACTGCAGCCCGATGGCGGCCGCGAAGAAGACGCTGAACAGCGTCGCGGCTGCGCTCGGCGACAACCCCTTCACGTCGGTGAGATACGTCGGCAGGAAGCCGGTCACGCTCTGGTAAAGGAGCATGTTGAGCGCGAGCAGGACGGTGACGGCGATGACCTGCGGCGTCCGGAGTTCGGTCGCGAGCGTCCGCATCATCTCGCCGCCCGGCTCGCTCCCCGAGTCGGCGTCGGATCGTGGCGGCAGCGCGCACCAGACGCCGGCGGTGGAGACGAGCAGAATCGGGAGCAACACCCCGAACCCACCCCGCCAGCCGAGGTAGGCACCGACGGCGCCCGCGCTCGCCGGCAAGACGACGTTTCCGACGTTGCCGGCGGACTGACTGACACTGATCGCGGTCGTCTCCATCCGGTCGTAGGTCGCCGAGAGGACGGTGATCCGGGTGGTCCCGTAGAGCCCCGTGCCGACGCCGAGAAGCACTGTCGCGGCGACGAACGGCCGGAGGGTCGGCGAGAGCGCGAGCGCACTCACCCCGGCGGCGGTCAACAGGAGGCTGCCGGCGAGGACGATTCGCTCGCCGACGGCGTCGGCGACGACGCCGCCGGGGAACTGAAAGAGCGCGTAGGTGGTCCAGAGAGTGCCGATGAACAGGCCGGCGGTCCGGTGGGAGACCTGGAACTCGGCGGTGATCCGCGGCAACAGTGCCGGATAGACGATGCGGACGCCGAGCGCGAGAAACCAGCCGAGCGAGACGAACACGAGCAGCCATCCCGGGCCGTCGCGTCTGAGATCGCGGACGGCGCCGAGGACGCCGGCGCCGACTCCGAGCGGAGACATGTGGGGTCCGTACTCGGATTCGGTTCTTCAGTCATTTCCTTCCGACAGGGCGAGGACCGCCGCCGCGAGTCTAGTAGAACTCGCGGACGAGGTCCGTCGCGTCCTCGGGCGCGCCGTCCGGGATGTCGGCCATGTCCGCGTCGACGCCGTGACTCCGCTCGTAGGGGACGGAGTCCTCGTCGCGGTAGAGGATGCCCTGATACTCCGAGCCGGGGTCGAGGATGCGCGAGCGGGCGTCCTCGTAGTTCGTCGGGTCGTGGTCGGTGTCCGCGAGGTCGACGATGTGGTCGCGGAAGTAGTCGTAGGTGTCGACGTCGTTGAACGTCACACAGGGGGAGAACACGTTGACGAAGCCGAAGCCGTCGTGCTCGACCGCCTGCTTGACGATTTCGGCGTGGCGTTGGGCGTCCGTCGAGAACGACTGAGCGATGAAGGTGCCGCTCGCGGCGAAAGCCAGCGCGAGGGGGTTGACGGGGGGCTGCTGTGGACCCTCCGGCGTCGTCGACGTCTCGAAGTCCTCGCGGCTGGTCGGCGAGGCCTGTCCCTTCGTCAGCCCGTAGATACGGTTGTCCATGACGACGTAGGTCATGTCCACGTTGCGGCGGACGGCGTGGACGAAGTGGCCGGCACCGATGGAGTAGCCGTCGCCGTCACCGCCAGCGACCATCACCTCGATGTCGGGGTTGGCGAGCTTGACGCCCGCACCGACCGGGAGCGCGCGCCCGTGGACGCCGTGGATGGCGTAGGAACGCATGTACGTCCCGATCTTGCCGGAACAGCCGATTCCGGCGACGACGAACGTCTCGTCGGGGCTGTTGCCGGTCTCGGCGAGGGCTTTCATCATCCCGTTCATCGTGCCGAAGTCGCCACACCCCGGACACCACGTCGGCTGTGCGTCGGATTTGAAGTCGGTGAATCGAACGTCGGAGCTCATGTCGTTGCCTCCTCCTCTTTGGACCCGCCGTCGGCCGCGAGCATCGCGGCGATCCGCTCGGCGAGTTCGTCCGCCTTGAAGCGGACGCCGTCGTACTTGTTCAGTCGCTTCACGCGTGTCAGCGTGTCGTGCTCGATCAGGTCGGCGAACTGCCCGGTCGCGTTACACTCGACGACGACCGTCTCCTCGGCGGCCTCGATGGCTTCGGTCAGATCGGGGCGGGGGAAGACGTAGGGGACCGAGAGAAAGCGGACGCCGAACCCCTGTTCGTCGAGAAACTCCATGGCCTCGACCATGGCACCCTCGTTCGACCCCCACGAGATCACGAGCGTCTCGGCGTCCGGGTCGCCGAACTCGCGGACCTCGAACGGCTCTCGTTCGCGCGCCGTCTCGACTTTCCGGGACCGCTTGTCGACCTGCTGGACACGCATCTCGGTGTCCTCGGTGCGTCGCCCGAGTTCGTCGTGTTCCAGTCCCGTGGACATGTGGACGCCGCCCTCGGTACCGGGGAACGTCCGCGGGCTGACGCCGTCGTCGGTGATGGCGTGGGGTTTGAACCGTCCCCGGTCGTCCTGCCACTCGCCAACCGTCTCCTCGTCGACGACCTTACCACGCTCGATTTCGACGGCGTCCATGTCGAACTCCTCGGGCGGGTAGGTCTGTTCGGTGACCGCAAGCGAGAGGTCGGCGGTCAGGTAGACGGGAAGCTGGTACTTCTCCGCGAGGTTGAACGCCTCGACGGTCTTGTGGAAACACTCCGCGATGGTCGTCGGGGCGAGGACGAACCGCGGCACCTCGCCGTGGCCGCCGTAGAGCATGGCGTTCAGATCGCCCTGCTCCTGTTTGGTGGGCATCCCCGTCGACGGCCCGGAGCGCATCACGTTACAGATGACCAGCGGCGTCTCGCTGGTTGCGACCAGGCCGAACGTCTCGGCCATGAGGTCGATCCCGGGCCCCGACGTGGCGGTCATCGAGCGCGCGCCGGCGCGAGCGGCGCCAAGCGCCATGTTGATCGCGGAGAGTTCGTCCTCAGCCTGCACGACGTGGCCGCCGTAGCGCTCGATGCGCCCCGTGAGATACTCCATCACGTTGGTCGCGGGCGTGATGGGGTAGCCGGCGTAGAACCGGCAGCCGCCGGCGATGGCGCCCATCCCGATCGCCTCGTCGCCGTTCAGGAGGACGTAGTTCTCGTCGGTACACTCCAGGTCGTAGCCGAAGGAGTGATCGGACTCCTCGCGGACGTAGTCCCGGCCCTTCCGGGCGGCAGCCATGTTGTTGTCGACGATGGCCGATCCCTTGTCGCCGAAGCGCTTCTCGAGTGCGCTGTTGAGGTTCTCGATGGGGAACGCGGAGACGGCGCAGGCGGCACCCAGGGCGACGACGTTGCGCATGATAGCGCCGCCGGCGTCCTCGGCGAGGCTCTTCAGCGGCACGTCGAGCCCGATCATCCCGTCGGGAATCTCGACGTCCTGCATCGTCGTCCGCTCCCCGTCGTAGATGATGACGCTCCCGTCGTGGAGTTCGTCGAGGTTCTCGTCGATGGTACGCTGGGTGAGCGCGATGAGCACGTCCAAGCGGTCGACGACGCTCTGTACCTGCTCTACAGACGTACGGACTTTGTACGCCGTGTATCCCCCGCGGATCCGCGACGCGAAGTCCTTGGACGTGAACACGTGCCGACCGGCCCTCGAAAGCGCCTGGGCGAAGATTTTCCCGGTGGAGTCGATACCGTCTCCGGCTTCACCACCGATTGCCCAGTTGAAGTCCGCAGGCATGCTGTGTGGGAGGTATCGCCGGCCGGATCAAAAGCCTTCTGAATGGTTCGGGTTCCCGCAAAAAAGACGGTCGCCGGGCCATCCGACGGCGATCACTGCCGTGGTTCGTCGACACATGGCGTAAGTTTATGACGAATGATCGGGAATCCCTACGACGAGACATGTCCGACGACGACATCGAACTGGAGGCACGCCTCGAAGAACAGGAGGTGTTCGAGCCCTCGGACGCGTTCGTCGAGCAGGCGAACGTCGCCGACGCCGGCATCTACGAGGAGTTCGAGGAAAACTGGCCGGAGTGCTGGGAGAACGCGGCCGACCTGCTCGACTGGGACGAGGAGTACGACCAGGTACTCGACGACTCGAATCCGCCCTTTTACGAGTGGTTCACCGGGGGCAAACTGAACGCATCGGCGAACTGTCTGGACCGGCACCTCGACGAGCGCGGCGACGAGGTGGCCATCGACTGGGTAGGTGAACCCGTCGACGAGGACGACCGCTCGTTCACCTACGAACAGCTCCACCGCGAGGTCAACGAGTGCGCTGCGGCGCTCCGTGACCTCGGCGTCGGCGAGGACGACGTGGTGACGATGTACATGCCGATGATCCCGGAGCTTCCCATCGCGATGCTGGCGTGTGCGCGCATCGGCGCGCCACACAGCGTGGTGTTCGCGGGCTTCTCGGCGGACGCGCTGGCGACGCGGATGAACGCCGCCGACTCGGAGTATCTCGTCACGTGTGACGGCTACTACCGCCGTGGCGACCCGCTCGATCATCTCTCGAAGGCCAACGAGGGCCTCGCGGGCGTCGACCACCCGGTCGAGGACGTGATCGTCGCCGAGCGGCTCCGCGAGGGCGACGGCTTCGGCCACGACTTCGCGGACAACCAACACGCCTACGCCGACCTCGTCGCCGCCCACGAGGGCGCCGAGGTCGAACCGGTCCAGCGCGACGCCGAGGACATGCTCTTTTTGATGTACACCTCGGGGACGACCGGCCAGCCCAAGGGGGTGAAACACACCACCGGCGGCTACCTCGCGTGGACCGCCTGGACCAGTCAGGCCGTCCTCGACATCAAGCCCGAGGACACCTACTTCTGTTCGGCCGACATCGGCTGGATCACGGGACACTCGTACATCGTCTACGGGCCGCTCGCGCTCGGGACGACGACGATGATGTACGAGGGGACGCCGGACCACCCGGACCGGGACCGCCTCTGGCAGATCGTCGAGGAGTACGAGGCGAACCAACTATACACCGCCCCGACCGCGATCCGGGCGTTCATGAAGTGGGGGTCGGAGTACCCCGAGCGGTGTGATCTCTCCAGCCTTCGGCTGCTTGGCACTGTCGGCGAGCCCATCAACCCGCGGGCGTGGAAATGGTACTACAAGCACATCGGCAACGAGGCGTGTCCCATCGTGGACACATGGTGGCAGACCGAGACGGGCGGGATGATGGTCACCACGCTGCCGGGCGCCAAGGATATGAAACCCGGATCCGCCGGCCCACCGCTCCCGGGCGTCGACGCACAGGTCGTCGACACGAACGGCGATCCGGTCGAAGCCGGTCGCGCCGGCTACCTCACGGTCCGGAAGCCGTGGCCGGGGATGTTGCGGACGCTCTACAAGAACGACGAGCGGTACATCGAGGAGTACTGGGCCGAATACTCCGACACCGAGAGTTCGGACCCCGAGGACTGGGTGTACTTCCCTGAGGACGGCGCGAAACTCGACGACGACGGTTACATCACGGTGCTGGGTCGCGTCGACGACGTGATCAATGTCTCCGGCCACCGGCTGGGGACGATGGAGATCGAGTCCGCCATCGTCGGCGTCGAGGGCGTCGCCGAGGCGGCCGTCGTCGGCGGCGACCACGACGTGAAAGGCGAGGCGGTCTACGCCTACGTCATCACGGAGGAAGGGTACGCGGAAGACGACGAACTCCGCGACCGCATCGTCCAGGGTGTCGAGGACGCCATCGGCCCCATCGCGCGCCCGGAGCAGGTCATCTTCTCCCCGGATCTGCCCAAGACCCGTTCGGGCAAGATCATGCGCCGCCTGCTCGAGGACATCGCCAACGAGGCCGAACTGGGAGACACCTCGACGCTCCGCAACCCCGACATCGTCGAGGACATCCAGACCAAAGTCGGCGGCGACTGACGTCGCGATCGGTCCCCTCCCCCGTCACGCCCCGTTTTTCGACCGATCCCGCCACACCGCCAGCAGTTCGTACGCGAACACGGCGGCGACGAGCGCGAGCGAGCCCCAGACGAGGACTGCGAAGCCGAGCGCGGTCACGGTCGCTCACCCCCGTCGGCGAGGGTGTCGCCGTCGAGGCGTCGCACGTCGTGACCGAGTCGATCGAGGTCGTAGCGGCGGTTCCAGAGACGCGCAGTCAGGACGGCCAGTCCGGCCGAGACGCCGGCCGCGCCGAGAAAGGAGACGAAATACGACGCCGCCGGGAGGGCCGACAGGGGTAGAACGGCCCGGGCCGGCGGGAAGAACGCGAGGCCGACGAGGAGGCCAGCGCCGCTGGCCGCCGCGACGCCCCCGGACCACGCCCGGGCCGAGTAGAGCCCGTAAAGCAAGGGGAGGAAGGTTGCGGCGGCCAGCAGGTCCGCGAGCAAAAACAGGGTGAGCACGGAGTAGCCCTGCGCACCGACGACGGTGGCGGCGGCAGCGACGAGGACGGTCACGACGCGTGCGGCGGCGGTGAGGCCGTCGTCCGAGAGGTCGACCACCCGCGGCAGGTCGACGGTGACGACGCTCGCGATGGCGTTGAAGAGCGTGTCGGCGCTGGAGACGACGAGCAAAACGGCGAGGACGGCGACGGCGACGACGGCCGGTTCGGGGAGTACCTCGGTCACCACGAGGAAGAAGGCGACGCTGGCGTCGGCGGGCATCTCGACGAGGCCGAGGCCGACGGCGACGGGGCCGAAGATGCCGGCGAGCATGACCATCGGGACGACAGCGACGGCGGCGACCAGGAAGGACCGCCGGAGCGTCCCCTGGTCGCTCGCGGCGTAGACCCGCTGCCACCACGCCTGATTCAGCATCTCCGCGCCGACGACGGCGACGACGACGTACGCGCCGAACTCGAGGCCGCTGGGCGACCCCAGGGCCAGGAGGTCGGGCGAGGTGTCGACGACGGCCGCGTGAGCGGCGTCGGTCCCGCCAAGCGCCAGCAAGGTGGCGACGACGCTCACGATCAAAAGCGGGAGGATGAGGACGGTCTGGACCGTGTCGGTGATCATGCTCGCGCGCAGGCCGCCGTAGCCCGTGTAGGCGAGGACGGTGACGCCGACGACGGCCGCCGTCTGCCAGCCGGGGACGCCCGCAACCAGCGAGAGTGCGCTCGCGATGCCGGTGAACTCCGCGGCGAGGAAGACGAACATGTAGGCGACGCTCACGACGAGAACGTAGCCGTACATCACCGGTCCGTACCGGGCGTAGGCGTACTCGGTCAGGCTGTGCCCCTCGGGAAGGAGCGTCCGGATGCGCGGGCCGACGAGGGCGAAGGCGCCGAGGGCGAGCGCCGATCCGGCGGCGTAGCCGGCGACAGCGGTGATACCGCCGAACGCCGCCCCGGCCTCCGCTGGGCTGAACAGGATCCACGCGCCCATACTCGAGGCGACGAGCGTCGCCGTCAGCGTCCCGCCGCCCGTCGAGTCGCGGGCGGTGATGTAGTCCTCGACCGTCTCGATCCGACCGCGCGCGTACCACGCACCGAACGCCGCGAAACCGACGAGAACGGCCGCGAGTAGTCCAAGAACCGCGGTCGTGGTCACCACGGCACGACACCCCGGGTTCGATCGTACATGCGCGTCGGCACGCGGCCGACGGTGTAATAGTTTGTGTTATAACCGAGTAATCACAGGTAGCTGGCGTCCCACCGGGTCGGCTTGCGGCGGTTCTCGCACTCGCTGCAGACCACACGACCCATCGTATCCATCGTGATGCCGAACCCGTCACAGTTGCCACAGAGATAGCCGTAGCGCTCCGAGCGCTCCCGGTCGAGGTAGACGGTGTAGAACGGTCCGTTGGAGCCGCGGACGCTCTCGTCGAGGGCGACGAACACCTGTCGGCCGTCGGGGAGCGTTGCGGCCTCGGTGAGCACCTGTCGGCCGCCGGTCTCGGGGAACTTGGAGTAGAGCCTCTCGACGAACGGCTCGCCGCCGATTTCGACGGTTCGGTCGCCGATCCCCTCGAACTCCTCGCGCTCGTAGAAGCCGGCGCCGGCCTCGTTGGCCTCGAGGACCCGCCCCTCGATGCGGCCGACGCCGTGGTCCGTGAGGCGGCTCTCTAGCGCCGCCAGCAGTTCGTCGCCGATGCCGCTCCCGCGGTTCTCGGGGTCGACGTGGAGCCAGTCGATTTCGCCGACGACCTCGCGGCGGTCGACGACGTAACACTGGGCGAACCCGACGATCCGCCCGCCGTCGACGGCCACGAGAAACTCCGTGTCCGGGTCGTCCAAGTCGTCGGCGAGTGTCTCCTCGTCGTACCACCGCTCGACCGCCTGGGCGATGATGTCGTCTTCCAGCACGTGGCCGTACGACGCCGCGAGGGAGTCGTGGGCCACGGTCCGGATTCGGTCGATGTCCGCTGCGGTTGCTTCGCGGATGTCCATGCTGGAGAGTGTGCGGTGTTGGTCCTTAAATGGTCGCGGTGGACGAACGCTGCGTCGCCGACGGCGGGGAGTCAGTCTGACGCGAACCCATTCCGCGTGAGCTGGTCTTCGACGCCCGAAACGAGCTCCCTCGAATCGATCGAGCCGGCCGTGAGAATTCCCCCACACGTGTGGGATTCGTCCCCACAGCTTCGCTGTCTCTCGGACACGTGCCGCGGGTCGAGGCGGCCGACGACGTTGTGGAGCAACTCGTGTGAGAACACCAGCAGTTTCTCGTGGGGCGACAGGCCCGGAGTGGTCACGGAAACCTTGCCACCGCGGATCGCCTGTCCGTCGAGCGTGCTGTCGGCCAAGTCGGCGAACAGTGCGAGATGGTAGACGTCGTGTCGCTCGTTCATGTACTCTTTCGTGTAATACTCCCGTCTGTACTCGAAGACGGACTTCTTACCCGGCTGTGACGCCAACCGACCGCCGTTCGGTCCGTCAACGATGTGCAGGTTGATGCCGGTCGATCCGTCGGGGTTTCCGACGTCGAACTCGCTCCACCACTTCCGCAGCGTCGCTTTCTCGTCGTCGGTCAGTGGCTCCGCGTGGGGCGCGTACAGCACCTGGACGTACAGGTCCATCCGCCCCACGCTGGCGTCGGGGAGGCTGCAGCCAGCCGGCGTCTCGCCCTCGTACTTCCAGCCGTCGAAGAGCCCGTCACCCGCCGTCGAGGCGCGCTCCGGATCGGTGCCGAGATCCTCCTCGATGGCCGTGATCAGCCCGTCGGCGTCCGGATCGCTCGCCCGTTCCAGGGTAGCTCGCGTGACTGGCTCCACCGTGTGGAGTCCCGCCTCGACGATCTGTGAGCCGATGCCGCCGTGATCGCCCTCGACGAGCGAGAGCAGATCGAGCGCCTTCGGTGGGAGGGGTTCGGTCCCCGACCGCATCTGCTCGGCGACCGTTCCGATCTCGGCGTGATCGTGGGCCGGATCGAGTCCGATCGCGATCGCCTCCTCGGTGTACAAGCCATCCCCCGTCGGATCCGCCTCAAGCGGGGTGACACCGTGTTCGTCCGCGATCCAGTTTTTCGTGCCGTCCCCGGACCAGTCCGGCTCCCCGAGTCGACCCTCGGCCGCGAGCGTGCGAACGGTGGCTAGCTCCATCCCGGCGAGTACGGACAGCTGTCCGGCGATCAACTCCATGTTGTCACGCGCGAGCAACTGCTCGTTGAGCGCCGGAACCACGCTCGAATCTTCCGCGCCGATAGCGACGTAATCCTCCAGCACCGGCCGCCGGTAGAAGGGGACTGGAACCGCCTCGGTCTCGACTGTCATCGTCGCCACGAACCGTTCGGCGAACGCCGGATCGGCGTCGACGACCAGCAGCAGCGCCTCGACGAACGACGGGTGGTGTTCGTGGCGCGGATCCAACCCGAGCGACTCGGCCAGTTCGTCCGAAATCCCGTCGCCGCTCGAATCGGTCACGAACTCCCCTCCTCCCGTGACCGGATCGGCTCGATCCAGTCCGGTTCGTCGATGTCGACCGCCCCGGTTCTGACGCCGACGGACGCGGTAACGGGGACGTCTTCGTCCGCCGTCCGTCCCTCGACGGTGATGCGCCGCAACGCGACCGGACTCGCGGAGCCGAAAAGCTGCGACGAGGGGTCGAAACTGCAGCTATCGAATACGATCGTTCCGGAGACGTCCCGAACTGGCATCCGCCGCTCGTCCCGATGGACCCTGATGGAGCCGCCGTCCCGAACGTCAGTGATCGGAACTTCGATGGACCGTTCGAGCCGGGGTTCGCCGGTTTTCACGGCGTCGACCACGCGCCGGATCCCCGTCCTGATCTCGGTCAGCCGCCCCTCCACGTTGTCGCTTCCGAACCGGCGCGATTGGCCCTCGCGAAACTCCCGTTCGCGTTTCACCTCGATCCCTCTGGACACGTAGTCCAGATACTCCCCGTCGGCGTCGACGTAGCTTCGACGTCGATGCGGAACGAACCGCGACCAGTCGCCGACGGGGTTGGCGATCCGACTGTCGACGTATCTCTCCCGGTCGTAATCGATCCGCAGCCGTTGCAGCGTTTCGGTCGTCCCGCCGACGGTCTTCCGGAGCGTGTACGTCGAACTGTACTCCGCTGCGGGGACCATGGTGGCCACCGAAAACGACTTCGCGTCGGTTATCCCGCTGGACTCGTCCAGCCACTCGTACACCTCGAACGGTTCGTCGACGACGACATCGCGGTAGCTCGTCGCCGGTTCCTGGGATGGAGTCTCGGGCTCGGCCGTCTCCGTCCGCTCGGTCGTCGGCGCCCGCTGTGCCTGCCCTCCATCGGGGTCTCCCGTCTCGGCCGCCCGCTCGTCGTCCGGGCGCACTCTGGAATAGCCGGTGATCCCACCACCTATCGCCGTCGCGAGCAGGAGAGCCGAGCGACGGGAGACCGGATTCCCTTTCACGGTCGAACAGGTCCGGGCTTCGATCACATAAAACTCCCGAGGTTTCGGGTGTGTGGTGTCAGTCGTCGCCCGTTGCTGCCCCGACGCCCGTGTCGTCGAGGGCGACGTTGGATTCGGTCAGGTCGCTCTCGCGCCACGTGCCGCGTCGGTACCACGCGTAGGCGATGAGCGCCCCGGCGACGTTCGAGATGGCGAACGACAGCCAGATACCCGGTACCCCGAGTGATCCGGCGGCAGCCCACGCGATCGGGAAGCGGATGACCCCGAGAATCAGCACGGAGAGGGCCGCGGCAGTGAGCGTCTTACCGGCCCCCCGGAAGCTGCCCGTGTAGGCCCGTGTGACGCCGATGAATCCGAAGGTCAACGCGACGTACCGGATGAACTGGGTGGTGATCGCGACGACGTCGGGGTCCGTCGTGAACAGGTCGGCGATCGGTGCCGCGGTCACCCAGACGAGAATCCCGACGACGGTCAGCACGCCGAAGAGTACCTTCGCTGCGAGGTCCGCCGCTCGCTCCGCCCGGTCGGGCCTGTCGGCTCCGACGTTCTGGCCGGTCATCGTCTCCACCCCCCGGGCGACGGCGATAGCCGGCAGGAACACGACCGAGAACACGCGCGTCCCGATTCCGTAGGCGGCGACCACCGTGTCCGGGAAGAGCGCGACGATGACCAACAGCAGGTTCATCGAGAGCGCCCGTCCCGTACCCTCGATCGACGCCGGCAGGCCGATGCGGACGAGTCGCCGGAGATACGAGAGGTCCGGCACCATATCCTGGAGGTGGATCTGGACCCCGCGATTCCCGCGGAACATGATCGCCAGCCCGACGATCAGGGCGAGTGCACGCGAGAACACGGTCGCGATGGCCGCACCCTGGATCCCGAGTTCGGGAAAGGAGAGCGTACCGACGAGGGGGGCGTTCTCGACGACCGTCCACCCGAAGATGAGAAACGGGTCGATGACGATGTTGAGCACGACCGACCCAAACATGACGAGCATCGGGGTGATCGTGTCGCCGTACCCGCGCATGAGCGCGACGAAGACGAAGAAGCCGAACATGAACAGCAAACCCAGCGAGATGACCTCCATGTAGCTGGTCGCCATCGGCAGAACGTCCTCCGACGCACCCAGCAGGCCGAGAAACGTATCGACGCCGAAGAAGCCGACGACGCCGAGAATCACCGACACGATGACGGCGAACGTCACCGTCTGTGAAGCGGCGTACTCGGCTTCGCGTTCCTCGTTCGCACCGGTAAACTGGGCGACGAGTACGCTGCCAGCCACGGAGATACCCATCCCGAGCGAGATGAGCAGGAACACCATCGGGAACGCGAAACTGATCGCCGCCAGCGCGTCCGTGCTGTACTGGCCGAGCCAGAACGTGTCCGCGAGATTGTAGGCGGTCTGGAAGAGGTTCGTCACGACGATGGGCATCGACAGGAAGAACAACGGCTTCCCGATGCTATCCGATGTCAGGTCGAACTCCTCGGGGCCCTTGAACAGGGAAGAACTTCGACGTCGATCCGCCATTAGTGGCCCGCCGCCGATAGCCCGGCTGCGAGAAGCTCCCTCTCGACGGTCCCGTGCTGGCAGAGCGCCCGGTAGGTCGCCTCGAGAGATTCGGTGGCTGTATCGTGGTGCATCGTGGTTGCTGTCCTAACTTACTAACCAGTTAGTCAAAAGGCCTTCGGGGGTAACGTTAATCCATAACGTGTGAGTATAGATGGCTTCTCACCGTGATTCGAGCTAACTAACTAATCGGTTACTCGCCCGGACTCGTCGTGTGAGTCACAATCGTTATCCAACCATAGGTCGAACCAACTTCTAATGGCCGAACCAGCGGACCGGACCTTCTCGGGGCCCGACGAGGCGATCATGGAGGCGACCTACCGGGCGCTTCGCGAACACGGGTACGCCGGCCTCACGATACAACGGATCGCGGACGAGTACGGGAAATCCACGGCTGCAGTGCACTACTATTACGACACGAAGGACGAACTCCTCGCGGCCTTTCTCGACTACCTCCTGAAACAGTTCGTCGATTCGATACACGACGTCGAGACGACTGATCCGGAGGAGCGACTGAAGTTGCTGCTCGACGAACTCCTCGTCAAACCACAGGAGAACCCCGACCTCGCGATCGCGTTGCTGGATATGCGGAGCCAGGCGCCGTACAAGGAAGCGTTCGGCGAACGCTTCCAGCAGAACGACGAGTACATTCGGTACATGCTCAAAGCCGTCGTCAATCACGGAATCGACGAAGGCGTCTTCAACGACGTCGACGCCGACCACGCAACTCGCTCGCTGATGACTATCGTCGACGGCGCCCGAACCCGGGCCGTGGTGTTGGACGATGTGGGAGCCCTCGAGACGGCACGGCGAACCGCGAGTGAGTACGTCGATGCGATGTTACGGTAGTCGATCGCGGACCCCTCGGATCGGCGGAGATGCGCCCACGGCTCCACGCTTAAGGCGGATCAACGCACAGGGGAGGGTATGCACGAACGCGTCGCGGAGTTCGCGGACCGAGCACACGACAGGTACGACGTCGATCTCGACGTCTTGGAGTTCGAGTCGGGGACGGAGACGGCAGCGGCCGCGGCCGAAGCGGTCGGCTGCGAGACGGCGGCAATCGCTTCAACGATCATCGTCGCACTCTCGGGCGGCGGCCACGACGGAGATCTCGTCGCCGCGATCGTGAGCGGTGCGAACCGTCTCGACCTCGACGCGGTCGCAACGCAGTACGGCGCCGAAACCGCCTCGATGGCCGATCCCGCCACGATTCGGAGCGTGGTCGGCTGGAGTATCGGCGGCATCCCACCCATCTGTCACGATGCCGACCTCCCGACGACGTTCGACCCGGCGCTCACCGAGTACGACGTCGTCCACGGCGCCGCCGGGACCCCGAGCGCGATGTTCGCCATCGCGCCCGATCGGCTGGTCGATCTCGCCGGCGCCGAGATCGTCGATCTCACCGAACGGGCCTGAACGCGCGGGCGGAGTGACCGAACTCGCTCGTGGGCGGGCCGAGTCGTGCAGTGATACGATCCCGGGCGACAGGGGAACCAATGAAGGGCACATCGCCCGTACCTCCACTATGGCCGGACTCTGTTTCGACATGTACGGGACGCTCTGTGACACGAGTAGCGTACGGGACCGCCTCGGCGACACGCTCGGCGTCCCCGACCGTCTCGTCGCCGCGGTCGACGAGACGTGGCGCCGTAAACAGCTTCAGTACTCCTACCAGAGCGCACAGATGGACGACTACGAGGCGTTCTGGGAGATCACGGGGGACGCGTTCGCTACGGGTTCCGCGAGGTGTTCAACGCGTACATGACCGGCCAGGCGCTCGCACCGGTCGTCCGCGACGAGTACGGCGAGGGACTCCAGTTCTACCAGCTGTACGCCGACTACAACTGGGGGCAGACCCAGCAGGAGTCGATGAACCAGTTCCTCTCCGAGACGGCCGGGTGGGAGCAGGTCGACTCCGTCGCGACGCCGCTCGGCACCAGCGACTACTCCTCGTACCTCTCGGAGGCCTCCAACTCCGGAGCGGACGTCCTCGTGTTGAACCACTACGGGCTAGACGGAGCGACGTCCGTCAGCCAGGCGGTCGACGCCGGACTCGACGAGGACATGGAGATACTCCTCCCCCTGTACAACCGGCCGATGGCCGAGGCAGCCGGAGCGTCCATCGAGGGTGTCTTCGGGACGGTCGCGTGGGACTCGCAGATCGACAACACGCCGTCACAAGAGTTCCTAGAGGTGTTCCAAGACGAGTACGACCGTATCCCCTCCGGTGTTGCACAGCTCGCCTACGCCCAGACGCTCCAGTACGCCGCGGCCGTCGAGCGCGCCGGCACCTTCTACCCGCCCGAAGTCATCCGTGAGCTAGAGGGGTACGAGTACGACAACATCGGCATGGGACAAGAGACGATGCGCGCGTGCGACCACCAAGCACAACGCGACGTTCCGGTCGTTCGCGGGCTACCGGGATCCGAACAGGAAGCCGGACAGTACTACGAGCTGATCAACGTCACGAGCCGCGACGAACTGGGCTACGCCTGCGACGGGGGCCCGGCCGCGGAGTGCGAACTCGGCGAGTACGGCGACGAGTAGTCGTCGCTATGTCGCTCGGTCGTCCGAGACTACTGCCGAACACGATCAATCTACATTCAACATGATACCGGTCATTACACGCGTCGATTCGACCGACGAGGAGAATTCATGAGCTTCCACATCGAGGTAATAACGGTCCTACTCAACGGTCTCCAGCAGGGTGCGATCTACGTCCTGCTGGCGGTGGGACTGTCGATCATCCTCGGAACGTTGAAATTCGTCAACTTCGCCCACGGAGCGCTGTACCTCATCGGCACCTACGCCGGCCTGTTGCTCGCGCTGGAGATCAACCTCACGAGCGGCCTCCTCTCGGAGTGGGGGTACGGGCAACTCGGACTCGGACTGGGCTACATCCCCGCGCTCCTGATCGTCCCGTTCGTGGTGTTCGTCGTCGGCCTGGCGATGGAACGGTGGGTCGTCGAACCGTTCAAGGGCCGCCCCGACACCGACCAGATTCTGGTCACGTTCGGGCTGGCCATCATCGTCCAGGAACTGTTCCGGGCGATGTTCGGGTCGAGCAGTTTGCCGTTCAGCCAGCCGGCGTGGGCACAGGGTGCCCCGCAGGTCCCCTTCCTCGCGGTCATCCCCATCTCGTCGTGGCGGTACTACGTCATCGGCATCACCGCCGTACTCGTACTGATCGTCTACCTGCTCGTCGAGTACACCGACTTCGGTCTGGTGGTGCGTGCCGGGACCCGTGATCCGGAGATGGTCGAACTGCTCGGCATCCGCCTGAGCCGTCCGTACCTCGTCGTGTTCGGTATCGGTGCGGCCCTCGCCGGCGTCGCCGGCGTCGTCGGTGGACCGCTCAATCCGGTCAACCCGACCATCGGCAACGAAATCCTCGTGCCAGCGTTCCTGACCGTCGTCATCGGCGGCGTCGGATCCATCGCCGGTGCCGTCCTCGGCGGTACGCTGTTCGGCCTCACACAGGCCATCCTCGTGTCGACGTACTCGGCGTGGGCGCAGGTCGGCCTCTACGCCATCGCCGCCATCGTCCTCCTGGTTCGACCGCAGGGTCTCCTCGGCGAAGCGGAGGTGGCGCCGTGAGTGACGAACCCGCGCCGGCGACCGAAGCCGGGGACGACACGCTGACCGACGCCGTCGGCGTCTTCGCACCACGTGGCGACGAACTTCGAACGATCGCCGCGACGGCTGTCGTGCTCGCGCTGTTCCCGTTCGTCTTCGCTCGGATGCCCGTCGTGAGCGAGGTGCTTCAGGGGTACCAGAGTCTCGCGACGCTCATCCTCATCTGGGGCATCTTCGCGCTCGGATTCGACCTCCTGCTCGGCTACACGGGGTTGCTCTCCTTCGGCCACGCGGCCTTCTGGGGAAGCGCTGCCTACGGGGCCGGCGTCTTCAGCCAACACGTCACCGGCTCGCCGGTGCTCATGGTCGCTGCCGGCACGACCGTCGCGGTCCTGCTTGCGTGGGTCCTTGGCTTCCTCTCGCTTCGCCGTGGGGGGATCTACTTCGCCATCCTCACCCTCGCGTTCGCCCAGATGCTGTACTACATGTCTTCCTCACCGCTCGCGTTCATCACCGGCGGCGAGAACGGATTCACGGGCGTCGAAACCACCGACCTGTTCGGCGTGATCCCGCTGGAGGCGGAACTTCCCTCCCTGCTCGGCGAACTGCTCGGGAACGGCATGTACACCTTCGTCGCGGTCTTGACGCTCCTCTCGATCGCGCTGGCCTACCGCATCCTCCACTCGCCGTACGGCATCGTCTTCCGCGCCATCCGAGAGAACGAACAGCGCGCCGAGTTCGTCGGGCTGAACGTCTGGCGGTACAAGCTGATGTCGTTCATTCTCTCGGGGCTCTTCGCCGGCATCGCGGGGAGCCTGTTTACCATCCACGGCTCGTACGTTCCGCTCTCGTCGCTGTACTGGACCGAGAGCGGCGAGGTGGTCATCATGACCGTCCTCGGCGGCACGGGGTCGCTGTTCGGCCCCATCGTCGGCGCCGGCATCTACCTCTACGTCGAGAACATCGTCAGCGGCGGGCATCCGATCGACGCCATCGCACCGTTCTGGCACCTGATCCTCGGCCTGGTGTTCGTCGTCACTATCTGGACGTTCCCACGGGGAATCTGGGGGTTCTTCCGGGACGTCCGGGACTACGTCACGGGCGGTGAGGACCGATGACGCTGCTCGAGACCGACGGATTGGTCAAGGAGTTCGGCGGCCTCGTCGCCACCGACGACGTGAACCTCACCGTCGAGGAGGACGAACGCGTCTCGATCATCGGCCCCAACGGCGCGGGGAAGTCGACGCTCATCAACCTCATCACGCGCCGACTCGATCCCACGGCGGGCGACATCCGGTTCAAGGGGGAGTCCATCGTCGACCGCGACCCCCACGAGGTCGTCCAGATGGGCATCAGCAAGTCGTTTCAGACGGCGTCTATCTTCTCGGAACTGACCGTCCGGGAGAACGCCGAAATCGCCTCGTTGGCCGCCGAACACGGCTCGTTCGGCTTCAAGTTTCTCGAACACCGTGACAGCCTCACCGACGTCCACGCGGTGGCCAGGGAGACACTCGACGCCGTCGGCTTGCTCGACCAGGCCGATCGGACGGCCGCCGACCTGCCGTACGGGGACAAGCGTCGCCTCGAGATCGGCATCGCGCTCGCAGCCGAACCGGATCTGCTCCTGATGGACGAACCCACGGCGGGCATGTCCCCGGAGGAGACGGAGGCGACGGTCGACCTGATCGAGGAGGTCAAACGCGAACTCGGCCTGACGTTCGTGCTCATCGAACACGACATGGAGATCGTCTTCAGGATCTCGGACCGCATCGTCGTGCTCAACCGGGGCCGGGTCATCGCCGAGGGAGCGCCCGACGAGATCAGGGGCGATCCCGACGTACAGGAGGCGTACCTCGGGGGGGTGGATCTGTGAGCCTACTCGACGTGGACGCCATCGACGCCTACTACGACGAGAGTCACATCCTGCGTGACCTCTCGATCACCGTCGAGGAAGGCGAGATCTGTGCGCTGCTCGGGCGCAACGGCGCGGGCAAGACGACGACCCTCCGGTCCATCTCGGGCGCGACGCCGCCGGCAGTTCGGGAGGGGTCGATCACGTTCAAGGGCGAAGATATTACCACCCTGCCCGCCGACGACGTGGCGATGCAGGGCATCTCGCTGGTGCCCGAGGAGCGCCGCGTCTTCCCCAACCTCACCGTCGCGGAGAACCTCCGCATCGCGGAGGTGTCGCGCAACGCCTCGAACACGTGGCGCCGGCCGCTCACCGCCACCGGTCGATCGATGTCGACCGAGCAGGTGTACGAGGACTTCCCCCGACTCCGCGAGCGCAAGACCCAGAAGGCCGGCACGCTCTCCGGGGGCGAACAGCAGATGCTCGCCATCGCTCGCGCCCTCAAACAGAGCACCGACCTGCTCCTGTTGGACGAACCGTACGAAGGGCTCGCACCAAAGATCGTCGAGGACGTCGAGGCGGCAATCGAGCGAATCAGCAATCAGGGCGTGACGATCCTGCTGGTCGAACAGAACGCCGCCGCGGCGATCAAGATCGCCGATCGGGCGTACGTCGTCGACCAGGGCGCGATCGTCTTCGACGGCACCGCCGACGAACTCCGCGCGGACGAGACGGTCCGCGAACGCTACCTGGGGGTCTGAGATGGCCGACCCGTCCACTGCGGCGCCCGAAGACGCCCTCGACGCCCTCGTCGACACCGGCATCGTCGACGAGCGCGACGACGGAACCCTTGTGACGACCGACGACTTCGAGGCGACCCGGCGGGTGTACCGGGATTCCTACGCCGACGTCGACGACGAGGTCTTCCGGCGTACCGTCGCCGACGCGTTCGGCGTGAGCGAGTCGACCGCCGCCGAGCGAATCGACGCCGGCGACGTCGCCCGCGAGGAACTGATCGCCTACCTCTCGCTTCGCTCGGCGCTCGATAGTGCGGAACCACGTTCCCCCGACAGTCGGCCACAGTCCGCCGACGCCGTCGGCGACGAGCGACTGGCGACGATGGCGGCGCTCCTCGCGGAGATTTCTCCCGGATCGCCGGTGCCGGAGGCGTTGACGGAACTCGACGACGACTGGTCGGCCTTCCTCGACGACAACCCGGACGCCGTCGTGACGGTGTGGCGCCACGACTGCGCGCCCTGCGAGGCGCTGAAAGCGAATCTCGACGCCGTGCTGTCGGCGCTCCCCGACGGAGTGGCCGTGGCCGGCGTCGACGGCGAGGCAGTGCCCGAGTTCCGCCAGGAGTTCGACGTGGACGCGGCGCCCGCGATCTGTGCGTTCCGGGCGGGCGACCTCGCGGACGTGACGACCGGGCGCCAGTCGCCCGAGACCTACACGGACCGGTTCGCGGCCGTCTACGAGTAACGCGCCGTCACGCCCTCACGCCGCTTCGCCCGCGACCATCACCGGTCGCTCCGTGTTCAGGATTACCGACTGCGTGACGCTCCCGAACAGCGCCTTCCCCGTCGGCGAGCGCTTCCGCCCGGCCACGACGATCAGGTCCGCGTCCGCCGCCTTCGCGGCGTCGAGGAGCTGGTCGGCGGGGTCGCCGCTCGACTCGGTCACCGTCACCTCGACGCCTCGCTCTTCGAGAAAGTCGGTCACGTCGCGAACGGACGCGAGCTGTGAGGCGGAGGCGCCGCTCGGGTTGTCGGTGAAACTGTGGATCACCGTCACTCGTGTCTCGGACGGGTCGCCCGGCAGGTCGGCGACCGCCCGCGCACACGCCATCGCTCGCTCCTCGTTGTCGTCGACACCGATCACCACGTGGTACATACGACACCATCCACCAGCCAGGGCTAAGTGTCTTTATCCGCCCCGTCGATCCGGCGGGAGACGTAGACGACGAGCGCCAGCGGGAGCCCCAGACCGACAGCGACGGTCACCACGCCGAACGTCGCGAACCCGAGCGCGGTCGGCGGCAGGTCGATCAGGAAGAACAGCTCCGGCCCCCCACCGTCGAAGACAACTCCGCCGAGGACGAGGCCGAGCACGCCCGCAATCGCCACGATGACGGCGTAGAGAACTAGCATCATTCGCCGACCGTCGCGCCGTGTCGCAGTCACGACCGGCGGTAAGTGCGGGACCCGATTAGCGCTTTCCCTTCGGACCGATGGGCCTTTGCCGGCGCCGCCCGTGCGTCCACCCATGACCAACAAGGACATTCTCGGGATCATCCTCGGGAGCGTCGCACTCCTGATGTTCGTCACGGGGATTCTGCTGGCGACGTAGACCAACGGGACGGGAAGCGTCGAAAATCGGAACGGACGGACGTTACTCGGCGGTCGACTCGCCGCCGTCGGCGGCCAGTTCCTCCTCGTCACCGCCGTCGGCGAGTGCAGTCTCCTGCTGGTGTTCGAACCACTGCCACTCGTTGGTGTACATCCCGTCTTCGCGGAGGTTCCACGGATCGCCGTCCTGCACCTTCGGCCCCTCTATCCACGAGACGACGAAGTTGTACGTCCAGATGAGCCCGCCGACGAACATCAGGACCGCACCGAGCGTCGCCAGCTGGTGGAACGTGGCGAACTGGGGCAGGTAGGTCGCGTACCGCCGGGGCATGCCGCCGTAGCCCAGCACGAGCATCGCGAGGAACGTGATGTTCGAGCCGATCATCCACAGCCAGAAGTGTGCCTTGCCGAGGCGACGCTGGTACATCCGGCCGGTGAACATCGGGAACCAGTAGTAGAGGCCGGCGAAGCCAGCGAAGGCGATGGCACCCATGACGACGTAGTGGAAGTGGCCGACGACGTAGTACGTGTCGTGAAGCACCAGGTCGACGGGGATAGAGGCGTTGAAGACCCCGGTGACGCCGCCGATGATGAAGTTAGAGACGAAGCCGATACAGAACAGCATCGGCGTCGTCAGGCGGAGCTTCCCGTTCCACATCGTGGTAATCCAGTTGAACGTCTTCACCGCCGAGGGGATGGCGATGGCGAGCGACACCGCCATGAACGAGGCGCGCAGGCGCGGATCCATGCCGGTGGCGAACATGTGGTGGGCCCAGACGCCGAAGGAGAGTACGCCGATGGCGAGCGTGGAGTAGACGACGAACTTGAACCCGAACAGTCGTCGACCCGAGAACCGCGGGATGACGTAGCTGACGATACCCATCGGCGGAAGCACGAGAATGTACACTTCGGGGTGACCGAAGAACCAGAACAGGTGTTGCCACAACATCGTCCCGCCGGCCTCGATGGCGAAGAACGTCGTCCCGAGGTTGCGGTCCAGCAGGAGCATGACCAGCGCGCTCCCCAGCAGCGGGAAGGCAAAGAGGATCAGCCCCGACTGGGTGAGGATGGTCCACGAGAAGATGTCGAGGTTGGCCCACGTCACCTCCTCGGCTCGCTCGGTGAGGATGGTCGCGATGAAGTTGATCGACCCCATCGTCGCCGAGACGCCGGTGAGGTGGAGCCCGAGGATCATGAGGTCGACGCCGGCGTTGGCCTGGTTACCGCCGCCGACACCCACCGAGAGGGGGGTATAGAGCGTCCACGCGGTCTGGGCGGGAATGATGTCGCCGAGCGGGAAAAAGCCAGCCCAGATGAGTAGCGCGCCCGGCGGCAGCAGCCAGAACGCGATGGCGTTGATCCGCGGGAACGCCATGTCGTCGGCGCCGATCAGGAGCGGAATCAGGTAGTTCGAGAACGCCGCGATGATCGGCGTCCCGAACAGAAACAGCATGGTGATCCCGTGACTCGTCAAAAGCGAGTTGTAGAAGGTGTTCGACAGGAGCGTCATCCCCGGGTCGAACAGTTCGATACGCATCAGCATGATCATCAGGCCGCCGACGACGAAGGCGATGACGCCGTAGGCGCCGTACAGCATGCCGATGTCCTTGTGATCGACCGTCGTCAGCCACCGACTGATGCCGGCTGGCTTCTCCCGTGAGACGTATCCCGACTCGCCGACCGCACCGCCACTCCCCAGCGGTGTGTACGACCGCCAGTCTTCGATCCGCGCGAGCCACGCGGCGATGATCACGAGGAAGAGCCCCATGAACACCGTCAACGCTAGCTGTCCGGTGATCTGCATAGACGTTGCTCAGGAACGCAGGGTTAAGAAATATTCGGGTACGCGTCGGGCGGTCGCGTCGGATGCGCGCGGCTTTTCACGGTGCTGTCGGAGTCGTGTTCGATGCCAACTCGTCCCCACCCGGGGCGCTCACTCCTCGTCGTGTTCGATGGGTTCCGCGTCGTCGACCGTCGCCCCGCCCGGCAGATACACCGGGGACGTCTTCTCCGCCGTCGCGATGGCCTTTCCGGAGAGGTACGTCAGAATGGCCAAGAGGACGAACGGCGCCGCCAACAGGACGTACTGGAGGATCCGCGACACCGAGTCGATGCCGAACGGATCGTACACGACGTAGCCGACGATGAAAAAGAGGAGGATGAACAGCGGAACGAAGTTCACTGTCAGATCGAGGAGTGTGTCCCGGTCGAACACTTTCGTCGCCATGAGCGATCAAAAACACAGCCCGGACAAATAGGTTTCCATCGGAGTCTCGCGTCGGGCGCCGTCCCGCTCCGATCGGCACCGACCCGCGGTATCAGACCGCCTCGCCGTTCGGCACGAACAGCTCGCCGGCGATACCGGCCGCCGCGAGCAGGCCCCCCGCGGTGATGATGGCGTAACCCCGCGTCACCAGGTTCACGTCGGTGAACGCGAGGACGCCGCCGACGGCGACCAGGAGGACGGCGAAGACGGCGAGCGGACGCCACGCCGTCTTCGCGTAGCCAGCTTCCTTGATCATCCCGGTCAGGCTCCCACAGAACAGGAGCAGTCCGCCAACCGCGACGGCGAATACGTCGAACAGGATGCCGAGTTCCGCGATGGGGATGCCGAACGCGACGAACATCGGCCAAGGGCTCGCCATCCGATACTGGTCGCTCAGTCCCGGTTGCTCGTCCATACCCGCCGTAACGCCCGGACCGTAGAAAACGCTTCGACCCGCATCCAGCCGCCCGCCTCAGGCGACGTTGACCCCGTGGCGGGCGAGAAAGCGACCCGCGGCCTTGATCTCGACCGGACTGCCGACGATCCGGCACGTCGCCTCGCCAGCCGTGAAGACCGTGACGGCGAAGTCCGACTCGAGGGTGTCCCGAAGCCCCACCAGCGACTCGCACGGCACGACGATCTGCGTGCTGTCTCGCAACCGCTCGGGACTCGGCATGGCTACAGTATCTGTTTCCGTACCGCGATATAACCGTGTCGAAATTCTATCACTTGCTCGCGGCAGCGACCGCCCGGCTAACCGAAAGGACAGGTTTTTCGACGCCGCCGGCGGAGTGTCGGGTGATGGGTCTGGAGGAGGAGATCGAGGACCTCCGCGAGGAGATCGCCAACACGCCGTACAACAAGTCGACCGAACAGCACATCGGCCGGCTGAAGGCGAAGCTCGCGGAGAAAAAGGAGAAGCTCGAACAGCAGTCCTCCTCCGGCGGCGGGCAGGGATACGCCGTCGAGAAGACGGGCGACGCCACCGTTGGCCTGGTCGGCTTCCCAAGTGTCGGCAAGTCGACACTACTCAACGCCCTCACGAACGCCGAGAGCGAGGTCGGCGAGTACGAGTTTACCACCCTCGACGTGAACCCCGGGATGCTCAAATACCGGGGGGCGAACATCCAGATACTCGACGTGCCGGGACTGATCCAAGGTGCCGCCGGCGGCCGGGGTGACGGGCAGGCGGTGCTGTCGGTCGTCCGCACCACCGACCTCGTGGTGTTCGTCCTCTCGGTGTTCGAGATTCAGCAGTACGACCGCCTCCGTGAGGAACTGTACGCCAACAAGGTGCGACTGGACACGTCGCCGCCGAACCTCTCCATATCGAAGACCGGCAAGGGTGGGCTCCGTGTCACCACCAGCGACGCCGTCGACCTCGACGAGGGGACGATCAAGAGCGTCCTGCGCGAACACGGCTACGTCAACGCGGACGTGACCGTCCGTGGCGACTGCACCATCGACGAACTCATCGACGGGATCCAGGACAATCGGGAGTATCTCCCCTCCATCGTCGCCATCAACAAGGCCGATCTGATCGACACGGATTACCTCCCGACGGTCGAGGAGAAACTGCGCGACCGTGGGCTCGACCCCGAGGAGGTGGTGTTCATCAGTGCCGAGGAGGAGCGCGGCCTCGACGCTCTCAAGCAAGAGGTCTGGGACGCACTCGGGATGATACGCGTGTACATGGACAAGCCGGGGCGGGGCGTCGACTACGACGAGCCCCTGGTGCTCCGGGAGGGGGAAAACACCGTCGACGACGCTCTCGACAAACTCGGCGGGACGCTCGACGAGCGCTTTCGCTTCGCCCGTGTCACGGGGCCGAGCGCGAAACACGACGAACAGCAGGTCGGCCGCGACCACGAACTCCAAGACGAGGACGTGATGCGCGTCGTCGCGCGGCGGTAGCGCGGCCGTGTCCCGCGCCGACGAGGCGTCGTCGTCGCTCCGACTCGTCCCCGTCCTCGCACTCCTCGCCGTCCCCTGGTCGGTGGGGACGTTCGCCGACGGCGGGCCGCCGACCGCCGTCTTCGCGTGGGGGCTGGTCACCGCCGCTCCCCCCTCGGTCACCTTCCTCTGGGACTTCCTCTTCCGGTATACGGCGGGGCTGCCAGACTTCATCCTCGCGTGGCCGCTCTCGGTCGTCTGTTATCTCTTCGCACTCGCGAGCGCGAGCGCGGGACGGCTGTTCGACCGCGAGGACCCGCGCGTGACAGCCGGCCTCCTTGTCGCCGCCGGCGTGGCGCAGGTGTCGCTCGCCCGCGGCTTCGCCGTCCAACCCGGACGGACCGCGTGGCCGCTGGGTGCGCTCGCCTGCTGGCTGGTCGCGTGGTGGGTGTACCGACAGCGGGGCGCGTAGCGCCGCGGTCCAGAGAAGCGGGGCGACGCGTGGGGCCGCCGTCCCCGTCGGTGACGTCTACGACGACGCCGAGGGGATCGGGACGGCCACGCGATTGGGTTCATCGAGCGCGCGGGACTGGAGCCGCTACCGTTCCCCGAATCGTGCTTACTCCGCGACGCGGACGACCTGTTTGCCGACGTTGTCGCCCGAAAAGAGGCCGAGAAACGCGTCGGGTGCGTTCTCCAGCCCTTCGACGACCGTCTCGCGGCTCTCGATGGCGCCCGACCGGACCCACGTTTCGAGTTGCTCGCGAGCCGCGTCGAAGCGCGGCGCGTAGTCGCCGACGAGTAGTCCCTCGACCGTCGCTCGCGTCGCGATGAGCGACGGAAGCTTTCGTGGCCCCGTCGGAACGGTCTCGTCGTTGTAGTGGGCGATCTGCCCGCAGACGGCGACCCGGGCGTCGACGTTCAACCGGGTGAACACCGCGTCCGTGATTGGGCCGCCGACGTTGTCGAAGTAGACGTCGACGCCGCCCGGCGCGGCGTCGTCGAGTGCCGTGCGGTAGTCGTCGGTCGCCGCGTAGTTGATCGCCGCATCGAAGCCGAGGTCGTCGGTGAGCCACGCGGTCTTCTCGTCCGTCCCGGCGAAGCCGACGACGCGACAGCCGTTCAGCCCAGCGATCTGTCCGACCGTCGACCCGACGGCGCCCGCCGCCCCCGAGACGACGACGGTGTCGCCGGGATGGGGATCGGCGACGTCGAGCAGACCGAAGTAGGCCGTCCGCCCCGGCATCCCGAGGACGCCGAGATACGCCGGGAGGTCCGCCACGGTCGGGTCGACCGGTGTGGCGTCGTCCGCGTCGAGGATGCTGTACTCGGCCCAGGTGCCGCGCCCGGTGACGAGGTTGCCAGCGTCGTACTCGTCGTGTTCGCTCTCGACGACTTCGCCGACGACGCCGCCCTGCAACGCGTCGCCAACCGCCCACGGTTCGGCGTAGGACTCGCCCTCGCGCATCCGACCGCGCATGTACGGGTCGACGGAGAGATAGCGGACGCGCACGAGCAGTTCGCCGTGTCGGGGCGTCGGCGCCGCCCGCTCGCGAAGATCGAAACTGTCGAGGGTCGGCTCGCCCTCGGGCCGTTCGGCGAGATACCACTCTCGGGTCGGATCGTCCATGCGGCCCTTTCGACATCGACACGGAGATGCCTTCCGATCGCCCGAGGCGTTCGGTCGGTGACGGACCGGACGTTGAAATAGGTCGGCGGGGTATGTCCGGTATGACGAAATACTCGACCGGATCGGACCGGGGTAGTGGCGACGGCGACGCCTGCGAGCTCTGTGGCTACGAGACGACGAACCTCGAACGCGCGAACGTCGCGGGCGCGAACCTGCTCGTCTGCTCGGACTGCGCGCCACACGGCGACGGGGACGGACGGGGGGGATCGGACACCGGCTCCGACACCTCGGGCTCCAGTGCCGGCTCCTCGGGCTCCCGGACCGACGCCGACGAACCCAACCGCCGCAAGCGCGCCGCCCAGAACACGGCGCGTATCTACGACGCCTCCCGCGGCAACACGAAGCGCTGGGAGGAGGAGGGAACCGACTACGAGGAGGACCGCCTCCCCTACCTCGTCTCCGGCTACGGTGACCGTGTCGAGACTGCCCGGCAGGACGCCGGCCTGACCGCCGGGGAACTCGCCGCCGAACTCGACGCCGAGGAAGACGACGTCCTCGCGCTCGAACAGGGGCGGGCGACCCGCGCCGGCATCGGCGGATCGCTCGTCCGCGCCGTCGAGGAGCGCCTCGGGATCGACCTCGTCGACGAGTAACGTAGGGAACGATTTTACTCGCCCCGTCCCCGACTGGCGGACATGCAGACGCGAGCCCCCGCCGAACCCGACGTTCGGGAGTTCGAGGCGACCGTCGAGCGCGTGGACCGTCCCGCCACGGACGGCCCCGGCCCCGCCGTCGTCCTCGACGAGACGTACTTCTACGCCGAGAGTGGCGGTCAGCCGGCCGACCGCGGCACCCTCGCCGGCGTCCCCGTCGCCGACGTGCGGGCCGAAGACGGAACCGTCGTCCACCGCCTCGCTGCGGACGCCGACCTCACCCCCGGCGACCCCGTCGGCGGCGTGATCGACGACGACTTCCGCACCTACTGTACCCGCGCCCACACCGCGAGCCACCTGCTCTACGGTGCGGGCCGTCGGCTCCTCGACGAACTGGGATACGGCGGGTTCGACATCGACGCCGAGAAGGTCCGGGTCGACTTCGCCACCTCGACCGACGTCGACGACGACGTCCTCGTCGAACTCGAGCGCCTGACCAACCGGGCGGTGTGGGACTCCCGCCCGGTGTCGTGGAGCGAGGTGCCGATCGAGGAGGCACGCGCCCGCGGGGACGTGGCGTTCAACACGAAGACCGAGGAGGGTGTGATGGACGGTGCCGGGTCGGTCCGCCTCGTCGAAATCGAGGGTTGGGACGTGGCGGCCTGTGGCGGCACGCACGTCTCGAACACCCGGGAGATCGGTCCGGTCGAGGTACTCGACCGCTCGAACCCGGGCGAGGGGCTGACTCGCGTCGAGTTCGCGGTCGGACCGCCGGCGATCGATCGCCGGGCGACGGTGCGCCGCGCCGCCCTCGAGGCCGCACGCGACCTGGGGACGGGGATCGGCGATCTCGACGCCGCCGTCGCGGACCTGCGGGCCGAACGCGACGACCTCGACGCCGAGGCGCGCGCGTACAAATCGGAGGTACTGGGTGCGCGCCTCGCGGCGCTCCCGACGGTCGACCGCGACGGTGCGGTCTGGCGTGTCGGAACGGTCGCCGACGCCGACTTCGGCCCGAACGAGGTGGGCGAGGCGATACAGGACCGCGTCGGCGGCGAGACCGACGCCATCGCGGTCGTCGGCGAGGGATCGGCGCCCTACGTGGTCGTCGCGACCACCGGCGACGCGGGCGTGGACGCGGGCGACGTCGTCGCCGACCTGACCGACGAGTTCGGCGGCGGAGGCGGCGGCGGCCCGACGTTCGCCCAGGGGGGCGGCCTCGACGCCACACCCGAGGCGGTGGTCACGGCCCTCCGCGACGCCTAGGGGCGCAGGAATCGAGCCGCGACGACGAGAATCGCGAGGACCGCGACGAGGGGTGTGAATCCGGGGCCGGCCCCGGACGTCGGGGTCGGCGATTCGGTGGTCGCCGTCGCCGTCGGTGTCGCCGTCGCCGTCGGTGTCGCCGTCGCCGTACCGCCACCGTCGCCGCTTGAGCCGATCGCTTCGATCCGTACCTCGTTCGACTCCACGCCGTCCCTGGAGACCGAAATCGTGTGCTCGCCGGGGTCGGTGATCCGCACTCTGGCCCGGCCGTCGCCGTCGGTGGTGCCGACCCGTTCGCCGTCGAGGTAGACGGCCGCGACGGCCGCGGGTTCGCCGTACGCGTTGGTCGCCTCGAGGACGACCCGCTCGCCGGTGACGACCCGTTCGTTGACCGCCTCGAGCGTGATCGAGGGGGTCCGCGAGAGGTCGACGGAGACGTTCGTCGCCTCCTCCCCGACCGTCAGGTCGCGTTCGACGGTCCGGTAGCCGTCACGGGTTACGCGCAGGGTGGTGTCGGTGTTGACCGGCGCGGTCACGCTGACGGTCCCGTCGCGGTCCGTCCGACTCGTCTCGACGTCGACGAGGGTGACCGTCGCGCCCGAGACGGGCCGTGGCTGGTCGAAGTGCGGATCGACGACTCGAACGCCGACGGTCGTCGACCCGCGGCGGAGGGCGACACGATTCGTGACGTTGCCCTCGACGTCGAGGGGTTTCTGTCTGACGTAGTAACCGGACTTACGGACGGTGATCGCGTACCGGCCAGCCTGGATGACGTCCGACTCGAACACGCCGTTCGGACCGGTCGTCCCCGCGGCGACGTCGAGCCCACCCCGCTCGATCAACACCCGCGCATCGGCGACGGGACCGTCGGACCCGCTCACTTCGAGACGAACCGAACTCTTCCGGAACACCTCGACTTCGACCTCGCGTTCGGACGCCTCGGAGACGACGTAGGGACTCGTTCGGACGTACCGCGAGTGGGACACCCTGATCGTCACTTCGGCGCCCGCGGGCACGTCCACGAACGCCTTGCCGTTCCCGGCTGTCGTCGCCGTCGTCGAGCCGCCGTCCCACTCGACGTCGAGGGTGGCGTCGCCGACCGGATCGTCGGCCTGGTCGCGGACGGCGACGGTGATCGTGACCGTCCCGCCGCCGGACTGGGCGCCGGCGACGCCGGCGACGGGGGCGAGTGCCAGCGCGAGAGCGAGAACGAGGACCAGCCCCCGAACCGTAAACTTCCTTGACATGAACATCGATACGCCCGCGAGCGTGAAATAGTCCGGGGGCGGGCCACGTCGCCCCAGTCCGTGCCCGTCGGCGGGGTCGAACTCGGCCTCGGGCTCGGATCCACAGGCCGACGCCGGCGCCGGGACTCCGAGACGCCCGACCGAAGGCACCTTGATCCGGGCGACCTTACGGCCCGACGTGAGCCCGGGACTCGACTACGATGCGGTGGTCTACGATCTCGACGGGACGCTCGTCCGCCTCGCGGTCGACTGGGACGCCGCGGCGAGCGAGGCGACGACCGCGTTCGCCGAGGCGGGCGTCGACGTCCCCGACGCCGACCTCTGGTCGCTGCTGGAGACCGCGCCGGAGTACGGCCTCGCGGACGAACTCGAGTCGATTCTCGCGTCCCACGAACGCCGGGGCGCCAGAAGCGCCACGCGGCTGCCGCTCGCCGACCGCGTGTCGGAGTGGCGCGTCCCCGTCGGCGTCTGTTCGCTCAACGCCGAGTCGGCCTGTCGGCTGGCGCTCGACCGGCACGGACTGCTCGATCACGTCGACGCCGTCGTCGGTCGGGATTCGGTGGCGACGCACAAGCCGGCCCCCGAACCACTCCTGACGGCCGTCGACCACCTCGGCGCGGAGCCGTCGGCGGCGCTGTTCGTCGGTGATTCGGAGCGCGACGCCGTGACCGCCGAACGGGCCGGCGTCGCGTTCGAGTGGGTCGAGTAAGACGCCGCCTCGGCGCCGACGCCGGTGAGCGACGCCCCGTCAGACGGCGTGAACGGGCGTGTCCGACCCTGCGCCGGTGCCGGCGGCGCGACCCACGTCCTTTTTATCACCCCGGTGTGTAGGCCCGTATACCAGAACCCGCGGGCAAATGCGGCAGCGGCCGCATGGCGGGGACCAGCGACCGACGTGCTGTAAGACGCCGGGGCCGGTGGCCCCCACAGCGGGATTTCAGTGAGCACCCCTGCCACAGTCGTGGCGTTTCAATGCTCGGAGAAACCATGGAAATAGAAATCGCAACAATCGGCGGCTACGAGGAAGTCGGACGGCAGATGACCGCCGTTCGCGCCGGTGACGACGTCGTCGTATTCGACATGGGTCTGAACCTGTCGCAGGTGCTGATCCACGACAACGTCGAAACCGAACAGATGCACAGTCTCGACCTGATCGACATGGGCGCTATCCCCGACGACCGGGTGATGAGCGACCTCGAGGGCGACGTCCAGGCTATCGTCCCCACCCACGGCCACCTCGACCACATCGGCGCTATCTCGAAACTCGCCCACCGCTACGACGCGCCCGTCGTCGCGACGCCGTTTACCATCGAACTGGTGAAACAGCAGGTCCAAAGCGAGAACAAGTTCAACGTCGACAACGACCTCGTCAAGATGGACGCGGGATCGACGATGTCGATCGGCGACTCCGGCAAGGTCGAACTCGAGTTCGTCAACGTCACCCACTCGATTATCGACGCGATCAACCCGGTCCTCCACACGCCGGAGGGGGCGGTCGTCTACGGTCTCGACAAGCGGATGGACCACTCGCCGGTCATCGGCGACCCCATCGACATGAAGCGATTCCGCGAGATCGGTCGCGAGGGCGAGGGCGTCCTCTGTTACATCGAGGACTGCACCAACGCGGGACGCAAGGGCCGCACCCCCAGCGAGTCCGTCGCGCGCAAGCACCTGCGCGATACGATCAACTCCGTCGAGGATTACGACGGCGGCATCGTCGCGACGACGTTCAGTTCGCACATCGCCCGCGTCAGCAGCCTCGTCGAGTTCGCGAAGGACATCGGGCGCCAGCCCGTTCTGCTGGGTCGGTCGATGGAGAAGTACTCCGGCACCGCCGAGCGGCTGAACTTCGTCGACTTCCCCGACGACTTGGGGATGTACGGCCACCGGAAGTCCGTCGACCGCACGTTCAAACGAATCATGAAGGAGGGCAAGGAGAACTTCCTGCCTATCGTCACGGGCCACCAGGGCGAACCGCGCGCGATGCTGACGCGGATGGGCCGCGGTGAGACGCCGTACGAACTGGAAGACGGCGACAAGGTGCTCTTCTCGGCGCGGGTCATTCCGGAGCCGACCAACGAGGGCCAGCGCTACCAGTCCGAGCGCCTCCTGAAGATGCAGGGCGCCCGCATCTACGACGACATCCACGTCTCCGGCCACCTGCGCAACGAGGGCCACTACGAGATGCTGGACGCCCTCCAGCCCCAGCACGTCATCCCGGCTCACCAGGACCTCCAAGGGTTCGCGCCGTACGTCGACCTGTGTGAGAGTCAAGGCTACGCCCTGGGTCGTGATCTGCACGTCACGCGAAACGGCAACATGATCCAACTGGTGGAATGACGACCGACTCGACGGAAGAGCGGGTGCTCGCTGCGGTTCGCGAGCGCCGGGAGCGGGTCAACGCGGCCATCGACGAGGACCTGCCCCTCGAGGAGCCCGAACGGCTCTGGGAGGCCTCGCGCTACCTGCTGAAGGCCGGCGGCAAGCGCCTCCGTCCGACCGTCTCCCTGTTGGCCGCCGAGGCCATCGCGGACGTGCCGCCGCTCTCCGTCGACTATCGCCAGTTCGCCGCCCCCGACGGCGACGTGGTGGACGTAATGGCCGGGGCCGTGAGCCTCGAAGTCATCCAGTCGTTTACCCTTATCCACGACGACATCATGGACGACGACGCGCTCCGCCGTGGGGTGCCCGCCGTCCACAAGGCCTACGACGTGGACACGGCCATCCTCGCGGGCGATACGCTCTACTCCACCGCGTTCGAGATCATGGCCGATACGGGCGCCGCGCCCGCGAACGGGCTGGAGGCGATGCGGATGCTCGCGGAGACCTGCACACGCATCTGTGAGGGGCAGGCCCTCGACGTGGAGTTCGAGGGCCGGACGGACGTCCTCCCCGACGAGTACCTGCGGATGGTCGAGTCCAAGACGGCGGTGCTGTACGGCGACGCGGCCGCGACGCCCGCGATCCTGCTCGACGCCGACGACGAGGTGATCGACGCGCTCTACGCCTACGGCATCAACTCGGGGTCGGCGTTCCAGATCCAAGACGACGTGCTCGATCTGACCGTTCCCTCGGAGAAACTCGGCAAGCAGCGCGGCTCCGATCTCGTCGAGAACAAGGAGACGCTGATCACGCTTCACGCCCGCCAGCAGGGCGTCGAGGTTGACGACCTGGTCGACGCCGAGGACGCCGAGTCGCTGACCGACGAGGCGGTCGCCGACGCGGTCGCGACGCTGAACGAGGCGGGCAGCATCGACTACGCCCGTGAGAAGGCGCGGTCGCTCGTCGACCGGAGCAAGCGGAACCTCGAAATCCTCCCCGACAACGAGGCCCGGAGTCTGCTGGAGTCCATCGCCGAGTACCTCATCTCTCGGGGCTACTGACCGCCGGCGTCGGCCCTTTAGCCGACGAGTACGTACGCCACAGTGTACGCCAGCCACGCGACCGTGATGGCGCTCAACCCGGTCAGCCCGGCGCCGAACCAGTCCGGTGGCTCGACCGTCGGGCCGCGCGGACCGCCGACGAACCGGAGCCGCGGGACGACACCGAGCAGACCGACCGCGAGCACCGAGAACACGAACGGATAGGAAAAGTCGAGTGTCGGCGCCGGGATGACGACGACGCTCGCGGCGTAGCCGGCGCCGAGGGAGGCCCGGGGGCTGACGGCCGCCGTCGGCCGAAGACCGGTCGCCACGCAGACGACGGCGACGGCAGCCCAGATCGTCGCGAGTTCGACGCCGAACGCCGCGAGCAGGTGGAGCGTGGGCTCCGTCGCGAGTGCGACGCGGTCGGTCACGAACGCCGTCTCCAGCGGGTAGAGCATCGCTGGCGGTTCGCCGGTGAAGAGGTCGCCGAACGGATGTGTCACCAGGCCGACGAGCGCAGCCGTGAACGCCTGCCCGGCCGTCAGATCGGTGTACTGGTCGACGACCGTGCCGAGGACGGCGCCGCCGAGGACGAAGGCGAGCGATATCACCGCCGCCAGCGGCCCGCCGGCCGCGGCGGCGACCACGACGGCGACGGCGACCGGAATCGCGAGCGCCCGGGCCAGTCTGGCGTCCGTGACCCGGAGCGTGGCAAGCAGGGCCACGGGCGGGGCGAGGACGAGCGAGTGGGTGACGGCCCGGTGGACGACGTTTCCGGTCGACCAGAACGCACCCGCGAGCGCGAGCGCGTCGCCGCTCGCGCTCGTGCCCGCGATGCCGACGACGGCGTACACCATATCCACGTCGGGGAGGGTGGCGAACGCGCCCGCGACGAGGCCGACGGTGAGCGCCCGCTCGGTGCCCCAGCCCCGAGCGACGGCGGCGCCGGCGACGACGGCGAACGCGAGTGCGGCGTGGCCGACGAACATGGGCTACGTTCTTCCGGCGGAGATATAAACTGCGCGGGGGGTTCGCGAACAGGTGTCAGGGAGGGGAGTCGTGACCGTCTCGCCGCCACGATACGGCGAGAGACACAGTCTACGCGCCGTCGCCGCCGACCTTGGTCCACCGCGCCTCGATGTCGGCGTTCCCCCGGACGACGGTGTCGCCCTCGACTGCGAACCGCGTCTTCCGGAGTTCGATGGACTGGACGACGCCCTCCATGTCGCCGACGCGAACGGTGTCCCCGGCCTCGAAGTCCGGATCCCGGAGGAGGTAGATGCCGGCGACGGCGTCGGCGATCATGTCGCTCGTGGCGTAGGAGACGCCGAGGGCGACGAAGCCGGCTGCGGTGCCGAGCGACGCCGCGATACCGTCCAGCCCCACCACCGAGAGCGTCGAGAGGCCGACGCCGAACCAGAGGAAGGCGGCGACCACCGTAGTGAGAAACTGGCGGTAGACCGGCGACTCCCCGCCCATCGTCCGGGCGAGAGCGACGTTCAGAAGCGTCAGGAGGAGTTTGACGAGAATCGCCGCCAACACCAGGAAGACGACGCCGACCACGACCGTCGGGATGGCGTCGAGGAGGCGGCGGAGGAACTCGTCAAGCGCCCGGGTGAGAACGTTCGACTGGAGGACGACGCCACGCATACGACCCGTGGCGGGCGCCCACCACTAAAAGCTACGCGCCGACCGCCCGGTCGACGACTTCGTACTCGTCGCCGTCGCCGTCGACGCCGATGACCGCCCACTCGTAGTCCGGATCGAGCCCCGCGAGACGGTCACGGAGGTCCCCTGCGGCCTCCATCCACGTGACGAAACAGCGGAGCCGATAGTCGGTCGTCCCCCCGTCGGCCCGGAGTTCGGGGGGCGACGACGCCTCGTCGGCGTCGAGTGCGGTCACGTGGACGGTCCGCCACTTGCGTTCGGCCCTGAGGTCGACTCCGTCGCCGTCGACGGAGTATCCGAGGCGTCGGAACACGTCCCGCGCCTCTTCGACGGGTGGCATGGTAACAGGGGCCATGTAACCTCGGCTACGGCGGCTCGGGTGATAAGTGTTGTCACGGCGACGGGACTCCGTCGACAGCGGCGACGGCTCCGGTTACGGCGTCGACGTCCCCGTCGACGCGTCTCGCCCGGGAGCGTCGGCGTCGCCGACATCGAACGACGCCAGCAGAGTCTGGAGCCGTTCGGCCCGTTTGCTGAGCGACGTGACGCTGGCGCTGACCTGCGACATCGACGCGGCCTGTTCCTCCGCGGCCGCGGACGCACTCTCGGTTTCGGCGGCGGTCTCCCGGCTGATGTCGGCAACCTCCTCGACCATCGACACCGCCTCCTCGGTGCGTTCGGCCTGCTCGTCGGCCGTCTCGCTGATGTCCTGGATCCCGCTGTCGGTCTCTTCGGCGTTCTCGGCCACTCTCGTGAAGGCGTCGACGACCTCCTGGAACGCCTCGACGCTCGCTTGCATGTCGCTCTCGGCCGCCCGGGCTTCCTCGACCGCCGTCTCCGTCTGTGCCTGGGTCGCCTCGATGAGTTCCTCGATTTCGGTCGCGGACTCCCGCGTCTCCTCGGCCAGCCCCTTGACCTCGTTCGCGACGACGGCAAAGCCGCTCCCGTCGCCCGCTCCGCCGCCCCCGCTTCCGGCGCGGGCGGCCTCGATGTTGGCGTTCAGCGCCAGCATGTTCGTCTGTTCGGCGATATCGCCGATGAGGCCGACGATCTCCTCGATCTCGACCATCCGCTCGTCGAGCAGTTCGACGGTCTCGGCAGTCGTGTCGACCGCCGTCTGCACGTCGCGAGCGTCCGCGATCGCACTCCGTGCGGTTCGCTCACCGGCCTCGGCGATTTCGGCCGTCTCGTGGGACCGCTCGGCGACCGTCTCCGCGGACGCCGCAACCTCCTCGACCGTCGCCGACAGGTCGGTCATCTCGGTCGAGACGGCCTCGAGCATCTCGCGTTGCTCGTGTGCGCCGTCGGCGATTCCCTGAATCGCTTCGCTCACCTCCTCGCTCGCGTGGCGTGACTGTTTGGTCCCGTCGTCCGCCTCCTCGCTCGCGGCCGCCACGTCGTCGGCGAACGACCGGATCTCCTGCATCGCCGACTCCGTCTCGTCCATCATCTCGTTGAACGCCTCGGCGATCCGCGTCATGGCCTCGCTCTCGGTTTCGGCGTCGAGTCGGACGGTCAACTCGCCGTCCGCGGCCCGCGCCATCGCGGCGCTGTAGGCGTCGGCCTTCGTCTCGAGGTGGTCGTTCAACCGCTCGACCTCCCGCTGTCGGGCCTCGGCCTCGGCTTTCGCCTGCTCGGCCTCCGCTTTCGCGCGTTCGATCTCCGCTTTCTTCTCCTCGAGGTCGGCGACCTCCTCGGTTTTCGCCCGCGCCTGCCGGAGTTGGTGTTGGGCCTCCTCCCGGGATTTCTCGGTCGAGTACCAGTGGGCCATCAACGCCATCGCGAGCGCGAGGACGAAGACGCCGTGGATCAACCCCCACACCCACGGGTTGTTGATCGCCGCGGAGTGGTTGTAGACTCGCTCCGGGTTGATCATCCCGAAGACGCCGTGGGTGAGGACGACGTAGCCGATGCCGAGGGCAAACGGCACCCAGTCCTCGTAGACGGCGACGACGGCCATGCCCACGAAAAAGTGGAAGTGTGCCTCGATGAAGCCGCCCGAGAAGTGGACGAGAACCACCGATGTCGACAGGAGCCCAATCGTCGCGAGCGCGGTCCGGAGGCGGCGCGGGAGCCACGGCAGTCCGGCGGCCGCGGTCAGGGCCACGACGACGCCGAGTTCGAACAGGACGGTCCCCAGCGGAATCGGCGGAACCGTCGCGCCCGTGACGAGACTCTCAGTCCCCTCGTACGTGCCAAGCAGGAACAGGAACGGTACCTGTACCAGCACCAACAGCAAAATGTTTCGGTGGCGGTTGCGCCACGTCTCGTCCGGAATCGAGTGCCCGTTCGGAATGTAGTGGATGAACTCCTGGCACGTCCGCCGCCAGCCGCCCTCCCCGGAGAGTGCCGCCGTGGAGTCGCCCGTAGTACTCGCCATCTCGTCGGACCGTTCGCCAATAGCGCAAAAAAGCGCTTCCCGCCGGATATCACGCGTGATAGCCACCGAACAGCGGGTTGAGCCACGCGACGGTGGCGTCACGGACCCGCGGAGTCGGGGGCGAAGCGTGGACGGCCTCGACTCGGGAACGGACCGTCAGGTACGGAAGGATTCGCCGCAGCCACACTCGGAGACGACGTTCGGGTTCTCGACGTGGAACCCCTCGGCCTGGAGACCGGACTCGTAGTCGAGGACGGAGCCGCCGATGTAGTCGGCGCTCGCGGGGTCGACGAACACGCGCAACTCGTGCCGTTCGACGACGGTGTCGTCGGGTTCGGGTTCATCGTCGAAGCGCATTCCGTACGAGAGGCCGGCACAGCCACCTTGCTGGACGAACAGTCGGAGGCCGCCGACGTCGGAGTCCATCCCCTCGCGCTCCATCAGCGCGATGGCTTCCGACGCGGCTTCCGGTGTCACCTCAACCACGCCGCTGCTCGCTCCATCGACACTTTCGGTACTCATGGGCGTTGATACACCGCCGAGCCTGTTAACCCTGACGGGGAGGTGTAATCAATCCTCGTTACGTCGGCCGCCGTCGCCCTCGGGAGCGGGACGCGGCGCGTCCGCACGGACGATCCGACCGGCCCGCCGGCAGCCAGCGCCGACGCCGTAGCCGACGACGGCTGCGGTCACGCCACCGACGGCCGCGACGCCGAGTGCGAACGCCACCGCTTCGGGGAGCGAGACGACGCGGGGTCCAAAGTGCGTGGAGACGGTGGTACCGTAGCGGGTGACGGCGACGCCGAAGAGGGGCGCGGCGACCAGCACCGACGTGGGGATCAACCCCCCCTCGACGGCACCGCTCGCGGCGGCGAGGCCGAGCAGGAGGGCACCGCCGGCGAAGACGGCCGCCCGCGGATCGGTTCCGGTCCAGGTGTCGACAAGCCACCGTTCGAGCGGGGGGTAGCCCGTCGTCGTGGCGACGACGCCGGCGGCCAACGCGGCCAGCGCGGGCGCCAGTCCGACGAGAATTATCGAGACGGCGGCGCGCCGGCCGAACAGGAGCGTCGTCACTGGACCGTAGACGAGACGCGCTACCGGGCCGCGGACGACACGGCCGACCCGGCGGGCAGCGCCGCCGGTCCACCGGACGGCGCGTCGAGTGACGGCGCCGAGGGCAGTCACGAGCCACCGGAGCAGGGACATCAGTAGCTGGAGGGACGATTTCGTGTGATGGAGAGCCGTCGGAACGGGATTGGAGGAACGCATGGGAACGGGGGATCGTTCGCCCCGTCGGATTGTCAGGGTTGTGGTCTACTCGAATCGGCGACGGACGCTCTCGGCGTGGCCAGTCAGCCCCTCGGCCTCCGCGAGCGTCGTGATCGTCCCCGACAGATCGTCGAGGGCGTCGCGGTCGAGGCGCTGGACGGTCGTCGACCGGAGGAACGTCTCGACCGAGAGGCCGCCGAAGCGCCTGGCACCCCCGCCCGTCGGCAGGACGTGGTTCGTCCCCGAGGCGTAGTCGCCGGCGGCGACTGGGGTGTAGGGCCCGAGGAAGACGCTCCCGGCGCTGTCGATTCGGTCGAGCAGCGCCTCGTCGTCGTCGGCCTGAATCGAGAGGTGTTCGGCGGCATACTCCTCGGCGAACAGGACCGCCTCCGACATCGACCGCGCGAGGAAGACGCCACTGGCGTCGTTGGCGAGGGCCGCTTCGACCGTCTCGCGCCGGTCGCAGTCCGAGAGCTGTGCGTCGATTTCGTCGACCACGGCCGCCGCGAGGTCGGCGTCGGCCGTCACCGCGACGACTGACGCGTGGTCGTCGTGTTCGGCCTGTGCGAGGAGGTCGGCGGCGACGAAAGCAGGGTCCGCCGTCCCGTCGGCGAGGACGAGCACCTCGCTCGGCCCGGCGAGGAAGTCGATTTCCACGTCACCCCGGACCTCGGCCTTGGCGGCGGTGACCCAGCGATTGCCGGGACCGACCACCTTCTCGGCGGCGGTCACGGTCTCGGTCCCGTAGGCCATCGCGGCGACGGCCTGTGCCCCGCCGACGCTGTAGACGGCGTCGGCACCGGCCTCGTGGATCGCCGCGAGCGTCGCCGGATTCAGCTCGTCCGCGGGCGGCGTCGTGACGGCGACGTGTTCGACGCCTGCGACCGCCGCCGGGACGACACCCATGATCGCGCTGGAGGGATAGGCCGCCGCGCCGCCGGGGACGTAGACGCCGACCCTGGAGAGCGGACGGAACCGGCGCCCGAGTTCCCGGCCACCGAAGTCGTCGCGCCAGTCGTCGGGTACCTGCCGCTCGTGGAACTCGCGGACGTTGTCGACGGCCGTCCGGATGGCGTCCAGCAGGTCGTCGCCGACCGTCTCGTGGGCGCGTTCGGCCGCGTCCGTCACGTCCAGGTTGCCGACCTCGACCCCGTCGAACTCCCGGGAGAACTCCCGGACCGCCACGTCGCCCTCGTCGCGGACGCGCTCGACGATGTCGCGGACGTCCTCGCGGACGGCCTCGACGCCCGCGTCGCGCTCGAACAACGCCCGCCGATCGGCGGGGCCGAGCGCCTCGATGTCGCGAACTTCCATGTCTTCGGATTGCGCGGGCGGGCGAAAAGGGGTTCCGGTCCGGCCGCGCCGAGCCAGTCGATGCCGCCGCGCTACTCGGGCCGCTTGTACGGGTGGCCGACGACGTACGCCACGGCGTTCAGACAGACGAGCGCCGCGAAGCCACCCGGGTGAGTCGTGAGGGTGCCGGTCGCCAGCAGGGGGAGATACGTGAAAGGCAACAGCGTCGCCATCCAGAAGGCGACAAAGCGGATCGGGCGGATCGCCATCTCGGCGAGCGCCTGGAGGGTCGGGAGCGACTCGGTCGCGGTGCGTGCGAGGGGCGTTGAGCGGACGGACATGGTGACTGGCTCCACCTCACCCATGTCCCCGGCCCATCATATAGGGGGCAAATCGTTGCCATCGCTTCACTTCGTTTCGCACCGCCGTCGGCTCGGTTCGCACCGTTCGCCTCGTTTTACGACAGCTCGAGATCGCTCGAAAGAATTTATCGTCGCCTCTACGTCGACAGATCGGCGCGTTGCTGTCGGTCGGTGCCGATCCCCGTGACGTAACCGTAATCGAGTACGTTGCACCCACACTGTGACTCATATCAGTTTCTCGATAACTGTTTACGGGGCGAGACTGTAGCGGCTGTCGATGCGCGCATCGCTCGCCGACGGGACGGCGGCGTTCGACGTGGCGTGGGGCGAGGTGACGGGCGCCGTGGGCGACACCGTGACCGTCCTGCCCATCGTCGTCGCCGTCGCGGCGCTGACCGACCTCACGCTCGCGCACCTCCTGATCGGCTTCGGCGTCTTCCAGGTCGTCTGGGGACTCCGGTACGGCTATCCGCTGTCCGTCGAGCCGATGAAGGCGCTAGCGGCGCTGGTCATCGCCGGCGGCCTCTCGACCGGCGAATACGTCGCCGCGGGACTGCTCGCCGGCGCCGTCCTGTTCGTCGTCGGGCGGACGGGGACGCTGGGGCGGCTCGCCCCCTACGTCGGCGAGTCCGTCGTTCGCGGGATCCAGGTCGGCGTCGCCCTCATTCTACTCCGAACCGGCGTGACGACCGGACTGGCGGCGCCGCCGCTCGCGGCAGTCGCCGTCGCCGTCGCTCTCGTGACGGTCGTAACGGGACACCGGGAGGTGGCGGCGCTCGCCGTCCTCGGCCTCGGCGCGGCGCTGGCTCTCGGGAGCGTCGGCTCGGTCACGCCACGCGTCCCCGAACCCACCCTCCTCGATCCCGCGGCGGTCTCTCTCTCTCTGGACGTCCTGAGCGCGACGGTCGGACAGTTGGCGATGACCGTCGGCAACGCGGCCGTCGCCACCTCGCTGCTGGTGGAGGAGTACTTCGATGCCGAGACGACGCCGGACGAACTCTCGACCAGCATGGGCGTGATGAACCTGCTCGCCGTCCCTCTCGGCGCGATGCCGATGTGTCACGGGAGCGGCGGCGTCGCCGGCAAGTACGCCTTCGGCGCGCGGACCGCCACCTCGAATCTCGTCCTCGGCGGCTTCTATCTCGTCCTCGCCGTCGTCGCCGTCGACGCCGTGGCCGCGTTCCCGATGGCCGTCCTCGGCGTCGTCCTCGTTTTCGTCGCGGTGGAGCTCGGACGGGCAGGCGCCGACACCCCCGACCCGCTGCTGACCGGCGTCGTCGGGATAACGGCGCTGCTCGTCAACGTCGGCGTCGCCTTCGGCGTCGGTATCGTGGGCTATCACGCCCTGAAACGGGTTCGCGGCGTGGCCTAGAAGCCCGACGCCGACCCGTCCTTCCGTGGCTCCGTCGCCCCCGAGATGACGCCGCCGTCGAGACGCGTGATCTGGCCGCCGCCGAAGGCCGAGGGAGGCTGGATCGTCACGTCGTGGCCCCGTCGTGCGAGCTTCGGAAGCACGCCCTCGGGGAAGCGATCCTCGACGGCGAGGCTCCCGTCCTCGCGGTAGCGCCAGCGGGGCGCGTCGAGTGCCGCCTGGAGCGACATCCCGTAGTCGAGCACGTTCGCGAGCACCTGCAGGTGCCCCTGTGGCTGCATGTATCCGCCCATGACGCCGAAGGCCGCCCAGTCGGCGTCGCCGAACCGGCAGAGCCCCGGGATGAGCGTGTGGAACGGCCGCTTGCCGGGTTCGATCCGGTTCGGGTGATCGGGATCGAGCGAGAACGAACTCCCGCGGTTCTGGAGGGTGATGCCCGTCCCCGGGACGACCACACCGCTCCCGAAGTGGCCGAAAATGGAGTTGATGAACGAGACGACGTTGCCCGCGTCGTCGGCGACGGTTAGGAGCACGGTGTCGCCGTCCTCCGGGGGCGCGCCGGGACCGCCGACGGAGACCGGCCCCGCGCGTTCGCCAACCGTCGCCGCCCGCTCGGCGGCGTACGCCGTCGATCCCAGGGCCGGCACGTCCTCGAACTCGGGGTCGGTGATGTAGTGGTGGCCGTCGTGGAAAGCGCGCTTGAGCGCCTCGGCGAAGTAGTGGACGCGCTCGGCGGAGTCGTAGTCGTAGCCGCCGGCGTCGAGCTCCGCCGCGACGTTCAACGCCTCGAGCGCCACCAGCCCCTGGTTGTTCGGCGGGAGTTCGTACACCTCGGCGCCACGGTAGGTGGTCGAAACCGGCTCGACGTACTCCGGGTCGAAGCCGGCGAGGTCGTCGGCCGTCAGGAGGCCGCCCCGGTCCCGCACCGCCTCGGCGATGCGGTCGGCCAGCGGCCCCTCGTAGAGGGCGTCGGCGCCCTCCGTCGCGAGCGTGGCGAGCGTCTCCCCGAGGTCCGGCAGGCGCATCACGTCTCCCGGTTCGGGCGCCCGACCGTCGAGCAGGTACTCCTCGCGGGCGTCGTCCCCGGTGAACAGCGTCTCCCCGACCGTCCACATGTCGGCGATCACCTCGCTGACGGGGAACCCCTCCGTCGCGTAGTCGACGGCGGGCTCGAGCGCCGCCGCGAGCGATCGGTTCCCGTGATCCGCGACGAGACGCTCCCACCCCCGCGCGGTGCCGGGGACAGTCACCGCGAGCGCCCCCGCGTCCGGCATCGTCGCCACCGCCGGATCGACGCCGGAGCGCTCGGCCACCCGATCACGGACGGTATCGAGCGTCGCATCCGCCGGTGCGCCGCCACAGCTCCGGAACGCACCCACGTCACCGTCCGCGGTGCGATAGAGGGCGAACGCGTCGCCGCCGATCCCCGTACTCATCGGCTCGACGACGTTCAGGACGGCAGCCGTCGTCACCGCCGCGTCGAAGGCGTTCCCGCCGTCGCGCAACGCCGCGACGCCCGCCTGTGCCGCGAGCGGCTGGCTGGTCGCCACCATCCCGTTTCGCGCGTAGACCGTCGACCGACGAGAATCGAAGCGATCGAGGTCGGGGTTTGGATCCATGCGCCATACATCCCGGCAGCTACACAAAGTCGTTGGGCATCGGGTGAACCTCCGCGTGAGTGTCGCGGGCTATCGTCAGCGGAGGTCATCACGAGCCCGGGGCTGCGGAACGACGGACGAGACAGAGAAGCCGCGGCGACTGAACTAGTCGATGTGGCCTTCGCGGCGCAGCTGATCGGCGTCTTGCCCCGAGTAGCGCCACTCGATGTTGGCCTTCTCGTCCTGCCAGGACCACGGTTCGACGAGGACCACGTCGCCCTCGTTGATCCAGGTCCGGTACTTCATGCGGCCGGGGATGCGGCCCATCCGTTCCTCGCCGTCTTCACAGCGGACGCGAACGTGGTTCCCGCCGTTGTGTTGGGTTACGACCGCGAACAGCTCGTCGTCGTCGGGCATCCGGAGGTTCCGGCGCCCCGTTTCCTCGCTCATAGAGGAAGTAAGCGGCCCACACTGATAAGTAATCGGCGGCGCCCGCTAGCGTTTCCCACGGAGTCCCGGATCCCCCGGGATCCCCGAACCTTTCACCCCGCCGGTCGAACGGACGGGCGATGCGCGCCGCAGCATTCACGGAACTAATCGGACCGGACGGCGTAGACGTGATCGACGTAGACCGCCCCGATCCCGGCCCGGGCGAGGCCGTCGTCGACGTGGCGGCCTGTTCGATCAACCACCACGACCTCTGGATCCTGAACGGAGCGTCGGCGATGATCGATCCCGCCGACCTCCCGTTCGTCAGCGGTCTGGACGTCGCCGGCGTCGTGGCGGCCGTCGGCGACGGGGTCACCGGGGTCGCCCCCGGGGACCGCGTCGTCCTCTGCCCGAACGAGACGTGTGGGACCTGTCGCTTCTGTCGCGAGGGACCGGAGAATCTCTGTGCAAACTACTCGCTGTACCACGGCGGCCTCGCGGAGGCGGCCCGGGTCGCGGCCGATCGACTGATCCCCCTGCCCGACGGCGTGGAGACGACGACGGCCGCGGCGCTCCCGACCGCCTATCTGACCGCCTCCCACATGCTCCGGCGGGCCGAGGTCGACCCCGGAGACCGCCTGTTCGTCCCCGGTGCGACCGGCGGGGTCGGCCTCGCGACGATTCAGTTGGCCGATATCCGGGGGGTCCGAACCGTCGGCACCTCGTCGTCGTCGTCGAAACTCGACACCGTGGCCGAGCTCGGCGCCGATCATACGATCCAGGGAACCGACCCCGACGAACTCCGGGAGGCCGTCTCGAGGATCGGAGCGCCCGACGCCGTCATCAACCACCTCGGCGGCCGGTACACGGAACTCGGTCTCGACCTCCTGGACCGCGGCGGGCGAATGGTCGTCTGTGGACGAACCGCCGGTCAGACCTCCGAAATCGACGTCGCGAACCTGTTTCGGAACCACCACCGGATCGTCGGGAGCACGATGGGAACCCAGACCGATCTGGAGCGGCTGGTCGACCTCGTCGCCGCCGGCGACCTCGACCCACGGATCGACCGAACCTTCCCCCTGTCGGAGACGGCGGCCGCGTTCGGGGCGATGCAGGACCGCGAGACGCTCGGCAAACTCGTCGTGACGACTTAGGTCATCGTCTCGGTGAACCGGTTGGTCCCGTCGTCGGTGCCGGCGATGACGAGTTCATCGCCGTCGCGGATCCGGAAGTCCGCGCCGAGATCGGTGATCACCGCGCCGTCGCGCTCGACGCCGACGACCGTACAGCCCGTCCGCGCCCGCACGTCCGCCTCGCCGAGTGTCCGACCGACGAGCCGCGGGGCGTGAGTCCTGATCACCTCCACCTGCTTGTCCAGCGAGATGACTTCCTCGTTTTCCAGGATGGCGGAGGCGAGCATCCGACCGCTGACCGTCGCGAGCGAGAGCACGTAGTCCGCGCCCGCGCGATACATCTTCTGGACGTTCTCGGTCTCCTCGGCCCGTGCGATCAGCTCGACTGACGGGTTCAGATCGCGGGCGACGAGGATGGCGAACTCGGTGATCGTGTCGTCGGGAACCGCGAGGATGACGGTCCGGGCGTCCTCGACGCCCGCTCTCGAGAGCGCGTCCGGTTCGGTCGCGTCGCCGACCACGTCCACGCCGGGACCGTCGGCCACGTCCATCACCGTCGTCTGGACGCCGGCCGCCGAGAGCGCAGCCGAGATGGTCGTTCCGACCTCGCCGTGACCGACGACGACGGTCCGTCCCCGCCGGAACCGGCGCACGTCAGACGTCGCCAGCTGTCTGAGTCGCTCCAGCTGTTCCTCCCGTCCCGTGACCAAGAGGACGGTGCCGTTGTCGATCGTGGCGTCGGGCGACGGGGGGCTCTCGAACTGCCCGCGGAACCACGCGCCGACGATGTTCACGCCGGCGCGCTCGCGAATGCCGCTCTCGGCGATGGTGTGGCCGACGAGATCGCTGTCCCGCTGGATCGGGAGCTCCGCCACCTCGAAGTCCTCGCCGACCTCGATGGCGTCGCCCAGTTCCGTCGAGATGCCCGTCGTCACCTTCGACGCCAGTCCCTCGCCGAGGAGCGCCCGCGGCGAGAGCACCTCGTCGGCGCCGGCGAGACGGTGGTAGCGCTCGCGGGCCGGATCGTCGACGACGCTCACCGTCCGCACGTCCTCCGCAACTTCCTTCGCGGTCAGGATGGTGCTGGTGTTGATCGGGTCGGAGTCGTCGGCGACGAGACAGCGAGCCTGAGGCAGCCGTGCGGCCTCCAGGCCGTCGACCGACTGCGGGTCGGCGTGGATCACGTCGTACCCTTCCTCGTAGTGCTCTTTCGCCCGGTCGCGGTCGGGTTCGACGATCAGGTGGTCGACCTCCCACGAGTCGAGTTCGTCCACCAGCGTCTCACCCCGCGGCGTCAGCCGGCAGACGACGACGTGGTTCTCGACGTCCTCGGGCGCCGCCGTCGGCACCGTCGTCGAGACGACCTCTTCGAACAGCGGGAAGACGAGCACCGGGAGCGCCAGGAAGATGAGTACGACGCCCGTCAGATCCATGACGATGACAAGGAGGTTCATCTCGGTGCTCGACCACGGGGCGTCAGAGCCAAAGCCGGTGGTGGTGAACGTCTCGACGACGACCTGGAGCGCGTGGAGGAAGTCGACCGGCGCGTCCTCGAAGATCCCCATCCCGGCGTCGTAGACCACCGCGTAGCCGAGCATCACGCCGACGAGCACGACGACGTACTGCAGGGTCCGTCGCTGCCAGGTGTCCATACCTCACTCTGTGCTGTCGGCCGAATAAACCGTCCGCTCCGTCGCGCTCCCGTCACCGACGCGCCACCGAAGCACCAACACGACGCCCGCCCCGGCGAGGATCGCACCGCCGGCAGCGCCGAACGTCCGGACGTACCCCGTCGCAGCGAGCCAGCCGCCGACGACGCTGCCGACGCCGCTCGCAACCGTCGAGAGCGCGCCGTAGACGCCGAGCGCCTCGCCCCGGACGATCGGTGGCGACAGGCGCGTGACGAGGGAGGCCGCCGAGACGGCGATGACCGCCCACGTGAGACCGACGAGAACGAAAAGTGGCAGGGCGAGTGCGAGCGCACCCCCGGTCAGCACGACGGCCGGGAGCGCAACGCCACGGACGAGGAGGCTGCCGGCGTGGACCAGCGTCACCTCGTATCGCTCGACGAGCGATCCGGCCGTGCCGAAAGAGACCGCGGCACCGACGTTGAGGGCGAGATAGAGGCCGAAGACGGCGTCGTCGCCGAAGCCGACGTCCGCGAGGTAGGCCGGCAACGGGGCAAAGACGGCGCCGAACCCGGCGAACGCGAGGACGACGGCGCCGAAGTAGAGCGCGAGTCCCGGCGTGAACCGGCGGACGAACCGCCGGGGATGGAGGCCGCGCGGGTCGATCCGTCCCGGCGTGAACGGGAAGCCCGCGCCCCGAACGCCGAACCGGCTGGCGGTACGGAGCGCCCGCCGGAGGCGGCGCGGCGCCGGGATGGGGGCGGGTCCACGGTCGTCCGGGAGCGCCCGCGCCGTGACGACCCAGCCGACGCCCGCACTGGCGGCACAGACGAGACAGACGGCCCGGAGTGCAGTCCGCGCGTCTAGGCCGACCAGTCGCTCGCCGACGACGATCACACAGAAGCCGACCAAGAGGCCGAGCGCCCAGCCGACGCCCTGCCACTCGTTGAGGCGCGCGATCCGGTCGCTCCAATCGGCCTCGGGTGTCCCGACCACCGCCAGGAGCGTGAGGACGGGCGTCGCCGCGGCGAAGGCGAACCAGATGGCCGCGTTGGCGGCGATCACGACTGGGATCGACTCCACCGCCGCGACGACGGCCAGTCCCACGGCGACGACACCGACGGCGCCGAGGACGTACCCTCGCCGGTGCCCCGTGCGGTCGGCGAGGCGGCCGACGACGAGCGCACCGGGCGCGCCGACGGCCGCGGCGACGGCGGCGAGGAGTCCCAGAACGACCGGCCCGGCACCGAGTTCGACGACGTACAGCGGAACGACGAGCGACGCACCGCCGAGACCGACGGCGGCGAGTCCCCAGCCGTAGAGCCAGCGGTCCGACACGCCCAACCGGTCCGTCCCCCGACACTTATAACATGGGTCGGCGCTCGAACGGTCAGCCATTTGTCGCTCCGGATCGATATCCATCCAGTGATCGGATCCGGTCTCGGCGTCGTCGTCGTGCTCGCCGTCGTCTCGACGGCGGTCGTCTGGTTCGGGAGCGAACAACTGGAGCGCGGCGCGGCACGACTCAGCCGCCACTACGGCCTCCCCGCCGCCGTCCACGGAGCGGTCGTCGTCGCCGTCGGATCGAGCTTCCCCGAACTCAGCTCCGTCGTCGTCAGCACCGTCCTCCACGACGAGTTCTCCCTCGGCGTCGGCGCCATCGTCGGCTCGGCCATCTTCAACCTGCTCGTGATCCCCGCCGTCTCGGCGCTCGCTAGCGAGGAACTCGAGTCGACCCGCGACGTCGTCCACAAGGACGCCCAGTTCTACATCGTCAGCGTCCTCGTCCTCTTTCTCACGTTCGCGCTCGGGGCGACGTACGTTCCTGGGGGGACGAACGAGGCGGCGATCCTCACGCCGGCGCTCGCTGTCCTCCCGCTTGCCACCTACGGCGTCTACGTCTTCCTCCAGTATCAGGACACCCGAGACCACACACCTCGCCCCCCACCCGACGTCGCCCTGGGCCGCGAGTGGACGCGTCTGACCGTCTCGCTCGCCGTCATCGCCGTCGGCGTCGAAGGGCTCGTCCGGGCCGCCCTCCAGTTCGGCGCCGCGTTCGGCACGCCACCGTTCCTGTGGGGGTTGACGGTTATCGCCGCCGCGACGAGCCTCCCCGACGCCTTCGTCAGCGTCCGAGCGGCCACGAACGACGAGGACGTGACTAGCCTCGCCAACGTCCTCGGGAGCAACACGTTCAACCTCCTGGTCGCCATCCCTGTCGGCGTCATCCTCGCGGGGTCGGCGACGATCGATTTCCTCGTGGCCATCCCCCTGATGGGGTTTCTCGCCTTCGCGACCGTGGTCTTCATCGTCGTCACACGGACGCATCTCGAACTCACGAACCCCGAGGCCTACGCCCTGCTAGCGCTGTACGCGTGCTTTCTGGCGTGGATGGTCCTCGAGACGATGGGGTCCGTCGACGTCGTGCGGGGGATCTAGCGCTTCGCCGGCTCCCACTCCGACGGCCGACGGCCGAGCAGTCGCTCGCGCAGGCTCCGCCGCTCCGGCCGTTCGGCAAGTAGCACCGAGCAGTCGAGTTCGTCGACCACGTTCAGTCGGAGCGAATCGGTCATCAGCCGCGAGAGCAGGCCGCGTTCGACCGCCCCGACGACGACGAGCGAGTGATCGGCCGCCTCCCTGGCGATCGCTCCCTCGACGTCGCCCGAGTCGTCGACGACCAAGTCGGCGTCTCGGAGGTCGTGGTCGTCGGCCCACTTCTGTAGGAACGCCTCGCCGGCGTCGCGGTCCTCGGGCCCCGACACGACGTGGAGGAACGTGCTGGAAGCGCCGACGGCCGACTGCAGCGCCCGGGCAACCTCTGTTCCGAGGTCGCAATCGGGGGCGTCGACCGTCGGCAGGAGGATGCGCGACGGATCGAAATCCTGGTCGCGTAACGCGAGGAGATCACACGGCGGTGAGGCGCGCAGCTCCGAGGGCCCCGACACCTGTCCCCCGCCCCAGGGTCGATCGCCGCCCCAGCCGATCAACAGCAGGTCGGCGCGTTCGCGGTCGGCAACGCCGAACACCTCCTCGAACGAGCGGTGCGAGACGATCGTCGAGGTTTCGACGTCGACGTCGTGGCTCTCGACCGCCAGGCGCAAGCCTTCGAGCAGTTCGTCGGACTCCGAGACGATGCGGTTGTGCTGTCTGACGCCGTACCCCCCGGTTCGCCGGTCCGGGACCTGGACGACGTGCACCAGGTGGACGACGGCCGATTCGTGCTCACCGGCGACGTGACAGGCGAGTTCGACCAGATCCGTCTCCGTCCGTGGGTTCGATATCGGGACGACCACGCGGTACGCGTCGTCGTCGGTCCGCCGCTCGGCGGTGTCGACAAGCGGGACGTACGACCGACCGACGAACCCGCCGAACAGCCACTCACGGAGCGATAGCTGTCGTCGTGCGCCCTCGAATCGGGCGGATTCGAGCCGTCGCTCGGTCGTCTGGAAGTAGTTGACGACCGTCACCAGCAACACGCCGCCGAGCGTGTTCCCGGCCAGCACCGGCAGCGCGAACTCCGTGATCCCGACCAGCACCGAGAAGTCGGTGGCCAACACCAGATACACCATCTCGGTGTACGAGACGACGATGTGATAGAGGTTGCCGAGCGGCACGGACAGGAAGGCGAGATACACGACGAGGATACGGGAGACCGTATCCCGGGCGGCGTACTCGACCCAGACGACGCCGGCGACGATCAGTCCGGCGAAGGCAGCCTTGAGAAACAGCGTCTCTGGCGCCGTCGCGACACCCTTCCGGCCGAGGTCGACCGCGACGGCAGCCGTCTCGGCCGAGAAGACCCCGCCCCACGCCAGCGCGGCGGCACCGAGGGTCGCCCCGGCGAAGTTCCCGACGAGGACGACGATCCAGTTGCGCAACAGTGCGGGGATGCTCACCAGCCGTTCGAGGGTCAGCGCCACGGGTGGAAGGGTGTTCTCCGTGTACAGTTGGTAGCCGCCGATGATGATGTAGATGAACCCGAGCGGGTACAGCAGCGCGCTCAACACCGGATCGCCCCCCGTCGACGCCGTCAGCGACGCGTACAGGAGAAACGTAATGGTGATCGCAAAGCCCGCGGCCAGCCCCGAGAAGAACAGTTCGCGACTCCCGGCCGTGATCTCCTCGTCGGCGGCCGCGACGATTCGCTGGAACACCTCGTCCGTGGAGAACCGATCCCGGACGACCTCGCCGACGGCCGGTGCGCCGCTTCTCGATCGCTCGACCGCCTCTCGGACCGACTCCTCGGGATCCGGCGGCTCGTCCGAACTCATAGAGCCACCGACCATCCGGGGCCACTAATCAGTTGATGCTTCCCACGGCGCTTCGACTGCGGTCGGCGCGCCGGTAGCGGGCGGCCGGCGCCGATCCGCGGCGACACCGACGTCACCCGGTGGCACGCACGTCAGCGCGTATTCAAGTCCCTCCGGCGCGTACTCGGGGCAATGACAGCGCCCACGCCCACGCCGGGCATCCACCACGTCACGTGCATCGCCGGAGATCCGCAGCGAAACCTCGACTTCTGGGTCGAGACGCTCGGACTCCGCCTCGTCAAGCGCTCGATCAACCAGGACGACCCCGGCACCTACCACTTCTTCTTCGCTGACGCCGAGGGGACGCCGGGAACGAGTATGACCTTCTTCCCGTGGGCGGATCTCCCGCGGGGCAAGGTCGGCAGCGGGCAGGTCGCCCGCACCGCGTTCCGCGTGCCGGCGGGGAGCCTCGACTACTGGGAGGATCGCTTCGACGAATACGGCGTCTCCTACGGCGACCGGATCGAGCGGTTCGGCGAGGGCGTGCTTCCGTTCACCGATCCCGACGGGCTGCCGGTCGAACTCGTCGCAGTCGAGATACCGGACGACGACCCGACCGTCCCGTGGACCGAGTTCGTCCCCGAGTCGGCCGCGATCCGGGGCTTTCACTCCGTGACGCTCTGGCTCGCCGACCCGAAGCCGACGCTGGATCTGCTGGAGACGATGGGGTTGGAGGAAGTCGGGACCGAACGGGGCCAGGGCGACACGCCCGGCGACGAGCGGACTCGCCTCGCCGCGGCCGGTCCCGTCGGCACGTACGTCGACGTCCTTCCGACCATCGAGAGCGGCCGCCAGGGCCACGGGACGGTCCACCACGTCGCCTTCCAGACGCCGACCGACGACGACCAAGAGTCGATGCGGAGTGCCGTCCGAGGGGCGGGGCTGAACCCCACCCAACGGATCGACCGTCACTGGTTCCGCTCGGTCTACGTCCGGGAACACGGTGGCGTCCTGTTCGAACTCGCGACGAACGGTCCGGGATACGACAGCGACGAACCGCTCGACGACCTCGGGGGTCGACTCGTGCTCCCCGGTCGATACGAGGACCGACGCGAGGAGATCGAGGCCGAACTGCCAGACGTGACGGTGCCGCGGGCGGCGGCGTCCGAGGCCGACGACTGATCGCCGCGGCCCCCCGTCAGTCGATGTCCGCGCCGCTGGAACACGGTTTCCGGGGGATCTACTGGTCCACACCGGTCCGTCGGGGAGGCCCCGTATCGCCGCCGTCGTTCGGCCCGAGGTCGACCCGCCGCCGGAGTCGTCGACCGGCCACCGGGTGCGTGATCAGCCGCCGAGTCGACGATCGGACGCTCGGACTACCGGCTGTCCGTCGTCACCGTCGACTGGATCAGTCCAACTTCGAGACCGCTTCGTCGATGTCGAAGTCCTGCGTGGTTTCGGCGCCCTCCTCGCCCCGGTCGACTTTCTCCTGGTCTTCCTCGATCTCCACTTCCGGACCCTCCTCCTCGGTGAACTCCGTGTTGACTCCCCACGGCATGTTATCGGGCCCCGTCCCGGAGGTACTCGCTCCCGCTGTCCGTCACGCCGCCCCGACGCGCTCTCGGTTCCGCAGTTTGTCGATCCATTGCCGTTCGTACCGGACGGAACGCTATATCCGTTGGGATCCCGCGGGCGACGATGGGCGGGACGTACTGGCCGTGACGAGCGGCTAGTTCGTCGGTGTGTCCCCGTCCTCGTCGACGTCACCGTCACCGTCACCGTCGACGTCCCTGATTCGGAGCGTCGAAACCCGTGCGCCGTCGACCCCCGTCACTTCGACGACGTAGTCGGCCGCCTCGACGGTGTCGCCGACCTCCGGAATCCGACCGAGTCGGTCGAGCACCAGTCCGCCGAACGTCTCGAACCCGTCGCCCTCGAACGCGGTATCGAGCACCTCGTTGACAGCCGACAGCGTGACCGACCCGTCGGCGTCGTAGGTGCCGTCGTCGCGCCGGTGTATCGAGTGCTCGCGGCGGTCGACGTCGAACTCGTCGCGAAGGTCACCGACGATGGCCTCGACGACGTCCTCGACGGTCGCGATGCCTTCGAGAACGCCCCACTCGTCGACGACGACGGCCATCTGTCGCCGCTCGTCCCGAAACTGCAACAGGAGGTCGTTGACGGACGTCGTCTCCGGCACGACGACGAGTTCGCGTGCGAGGTCGCCGGCAGTCGCCGACGGCGACTCGGATTCCGCCGAGCGCAGCACGTCCTTCACGTCGACGAACCCGACGGCACGGTCGGGGTCGTCGGCCGCGACGACCGGATAGCGCGTGTGTTCGGCGTCGAGGATCGTCTCCCGGAGTTCGGACAGCGACGCGTCGGCAGGGACGCTCACCACGTCCGGCCGCGGCACCATCACCTCCCGGACCACGGTGTCGTCGAGGTCGAAGACGCGCTCGATCATCTCGACTTCGGCCATCTCGACGTGGCCCTCCTCCCCCGAGCGGGCCAACACGCGGCGGATCTCGCGCTCTTCGAGCGTCTCGTCGGTCTCGGACGCGGGCGGGACCCCCAGCAGGCGCGTGAAGGCGTTGGCGGTGCCGTTGAACACGACGATACCGGGAGCGAACAGGTAATACGAGACTTTCATCGGTGGCGCGAGCAGCAGCGAGATCCGCTCGGCGTCGGCGATGGCTATCGTCTTCGGCGCGAGTTCGCCGAAGACCACGTGGAGGAAGGTGATGATACTGAACCCGAGCGCGAACGCCACGAGGTGAATGAGATTCGCCGGGAGCAACGGGTCGAGAACCGGTTCGATGAGCGCGGCCACCGCCGGTTCGCCGATCCACCCGAGGCCCAAGGAGGCGATGGTGATGCCCAGTTGCGTCGCGGCGAGGTAGTCGTCGAGATTCGCCATCACGTCCTGGAGGGCAGCGGATCCGGCACGGCCCTCCTCGGCCAGCTGTTCGACCGACGTGGAACGCACCCGGACGAAGGCGAACTCCGAGGCGACGAAAAAGCCGTTCAGTGCGACGAGAAACAGCGCAGCGAGAACCCGTGCCGCGGAGAACGCGACGTTTACCATTGCCGTCCTCGACCGACGCGCCCGTTCGAACGCCAAGCGACCATACCGGATGCAAGAGGGTCGGTCTATTAAAACGGACGCCCGGAACGAATCCGTGCCGGTCGACCGGAGTCGCGTCGGACTAGCCCGACGCCGCCCGTTCGCGGGTGACGAGTGTGGCACCGGCGGCACCTCCGGCGGCGGCGAACAGCGCTGGGGAGACGGCGCCGGCGAGGAGGCCACCAGCGAGTGAACTGCCACGGGCGCGCTGGCCCGCGCACATCGTTCGTCTCGCCGTGGACTGTCCACGCCCCACGGATCGAGGTCCCGGTAGCGTGGCAGGACCGAGTTACCGACGAATTCGTCGATGCCGTCGTCGATCAAATAGAGACGCATCTCCGGTGATTCGAAAGGATGTACGCCCGGAACACTACCGGACGAAAATCTACTAGTAGGCCTGGCGGAAGTGTAACTCGCGCTTCTGCGAATCGAAAACAGACGGGCGTGAGAACGCTATTCGTTTTCCAGGGCGTCGTAGATATCGCGGTGTTCGTCTCGGTCAGCCCTAGCGACTCGCAATACAAGCTCTCGGCGAATGTCTTCCATCACGTCGTCGAGTGGCGTTCGTTCGCCCGTCTTCTCTCCCGTCGCCATATCTATCTCTTGACCACGAGTCCCGTTAATCGTTCGGGTCCGACGATTCATCGGACAGCTGATCAAGTCCATACTCGACGAGGTCGCCTCGCCATCGTTCGACCACTTCGTTCAAAGCGACTTCGGTCGTGTGTGCTCGAAGATATTCGAGCACGTCGTCCTCATCGACAGCCTTCTCGTCGGTGCCGAACTTCGTCAGTATCTCTCTGATTTCGTCGTCGTATTCGAACTGGTAGCCGTTGAGCAGATAGAACACCGTCGTCGTGTTGAGTGCGGTGCGCTTGTTTCCGTCCACGAACGGGTGGTTGGCGACGAGGAGCCGAAGCAGATGAAACGCCTTCTCGTGAATTGTCTCCGGAACTGACCCGAAGCTCCCTTCGCTGACGTACTCCAGTGCGAATTCGACATCTCCGCGACTCCGAACCCCTGGGCCGGTGTTCGGGGACTCCGAGACAATGTCCTCGTGGATGTCGAGGATGTCTTCGACCGACGGATACCAAAACGAGTCGGTCATTATCGGGAGTTCACATTCGACTAACCTATGGTTTTCTCTCTACGAATGAACGACTCTCGAAAGGGTGCTGCACATCTGTTCGGTCTCTAACCGATATTGTCGAAAGGATGTACGCCCGGAACACTTCGATATTATATATAATAGTCAAATGCTGTTTTGGGGCTGCATAGATGCTCTAGATGTATAATCGCCCACGAAATGAGAAAATGCTAATTGGACTGACTGTGATCAAATACTCTGTTCTTGGGTAATTATGGATATCTAATATATTGTCTTCTGTATCTTCCTCGGCTGGTCCGCGCGAGACTTACTACTGAGAGGATGGAATAATATTTGCCTGTTCTACCATATGCTGAATGAGAGTCAAATATAGGGCACTGATCATCCGTCTCCATTTGAGTATCGTACGAATTGCAGGGTGGTTTGATTCTGCTTAGAGCCAAGTGGTATCCATCCCGTGAATCTCCGCAAACTCTTTAGCGTCTTCATATGAGGATAGTCGGATAACCTCTCTACACCCGTAGTTCTCAATCGGACACGCAGGATCGGCGATCATCCTTTCTATGAGATCTTTGACGCGGCCTTGTTCATGTGTGGCGAACCAGCCCGCAACGGTACTGATTTGTTTCTTATGCTTGCCGACCACCTGTTTTCGTGTGAGCTTGTAGACTATTCGTCCCGCAAGATCGCGAGCCTCTTCGGAATCAAATGGGCTCTGTTCTTGTTTCGAGATGGTCGTTCACCTCTGTTAGGTATGTTGTACCATGACACGATAGTTTATAAATCTGTTGCTGAACAGCTACACTAGTGTTGTAATACAACAACAGATTTATAAAGTATGGTCTCCAATCAAGAGGCAGGTGCACAGGATAATGTCCGTCACCAAATCACTCAAACCGACGGTTGATGCGGGCGCACGGCATTCCTTGTCCGTAGCAGGTGCCGCACTTGAGACGGTACATACGGGATTTCAGCAGCAGATAGAGCGGTTTCTCTCCGATGAGAAACGAATCCGTCATCTTGCGGAATCTCAGCTGCGGGAAAAACTGCCAGCCGAGTGTAAATATGGTGGCCGCACGCCGGCAAAGGATAGCGAGTCGTACGCCGATGGGACGCCACTCACCGAGCTACTTGGCGACCATCCAGAGGTGAAAATCTTTGCAGCGCTCCTTAGCGAACGGAACCACTTGGTCACCCCGGCTGAAATTGCCAAGATTGCGGGTTTAACCGAACCCGAGGTAGATCATCATCTCACGACGCTCTGTGACTATGACCTAGTTGAAACGGAACAGGAGTCCGAAGACGTGGCTCGATATCAAGTGAATACCGACCACGAAACGATCAAAGATTTGTACCATATCGAACAGAGAACTCTCAGACAGATGCTTCGGAGGGGCGCGTAACTGCTTTATTTACCTGCTGTGTGGATAAAAGCCCGAGACTGAACTCGACGGCGGGAGAACGGTACAAAAGAAATATTCAGCTAGTATGCAATAGTCGCGGTAGGATTGAGTCTATCGCCGATCCATGTCTGAAGCATCACCATCCGCTGATACGGCAGGTAAGTACGGGTTGATCCCAGTCGTTCATACACCTCGGGTTGACCCAGGAGATTGTATCTTAGTCGATTTTTATATTATTGGAGCCGGAAAAATGGCAAGACACCAATTAGATATTATCTACAATTTTCCAGAATTGGTTGATATCACCTCCCCCGGTTCGATCATAGCCGCGATTGGGATTGATGCTGACGGAAGAATTCGTACTGGCGAAGATGCAATTGAATACGAACCGCTCAAAACTGAGTATAAACTTTCCTCAGACGATCTTGAGAACGGGAGAAGATTCTCATTCCCACAGGGAATAATCGATGCGAAGGAACAAGGCAGTTCGACCGGATTCCCGATCTCGAAGTTGGGACAGTCAAAAGATGGATATCCACCGCTACAACTGAAACTGCGAACTGCGTCTGACGCATCGTCCGGCAATTATGAATTTCCAATTGTGTTCACATACGAAACAAACGGAGAAATTAAGCAGAACAATAGGCAAATCCAAGTGCACGTAAACTCTCGCGTTGAACAGCTTCAGCCGTGGGCTACAAGAGCGGTGATCCTAAGTGCGTTCATTGCGCTAGCTTCGCTGGTCGTTTCAAGTATTTCTTTAGTTGTTTCAAGTAATCTCCTGAAAATCCTTTCTCGGATTCTGGGCTTCTAATCACCGAAGCAACAGTCACGTTAGAATGAATGAGCCAATCTTAGTCGTCTATTTCGAGTTCCTGATTGAGAAGCCAGCGTTCCAACCCAGCCAAGAATTTCACCCCATCTGATTCTACATCAATCTGGTACATCTGTGATCCCCCAGTTTCGCGTGTTTTCTCAACCAATCCGTACTCAATGAGTGGATCGATGTGATCATAAATCGTAGATCGGCTCACTCCCGCAATTCGGGCTAAATCCGAGATATTGAGATCATGATTTCGTTCACTGAGTAATGCAGCAAGGATTTTGATCTTTGGCTTGTCGCCAAGGATCCACAGCAAAGGAGTGTCTTCTGCATAATGATCTCCCTCAACTGGAGGAGCGGTATCGTCATCGTAATCTCGCTCTGGTCGTGACATAATAAGTGTCCGCCTCAATTGGGCTCTGCATCACGTGTATATCTTCATCCCACTTAGTTGTATCCCCTCGGCAACACATGTGTGTATTTGGCGGTACAGAACAGCGATAGAGAATAAATTTTATAAGATTGTCAATTCATTTGAAGTTAACATAATACAATGTCGGGGTCCGGTACCAATAGCCAAGACGAGTTAGAGGGAAAAATCGTCGAAAAACTCCTCAACAACCAAGTGATTGATGATAATGGTTTGCGCATCGGAGATGTACTCGACTGGTTTGCCGACGATGAAAAAGACAAGATTGAGGACATCTTACAAAGTCAATCGGGGAGCCCTGACTTCCCAGTTAAAGTTGAGACTGTTAGTGGCCACGATATTGTCTACATTCCAAAAGAAAGGAAGGACGAGGCGTTAGAGTTTGCGAAAGATAATTTCGATGGGTTGCACGATAGTAGTATATAATTCCTTATATTTGTGAATAAAAATTGCTTTCATTCTAAGCTATTAGACTATATTAATATTTATATATTTCTGCATGGGTGACAGCACTCGATGCTCTTAGTTCAGAGTTTGTCCCAACACGAAAATGGTAGAGGCATTTTGCTTAGCCGATAGAAAATATAAACCACTGAAATAAGGATACGGGTAAGAGAGAAACCAAGCTGTCCAACACATTTTGATTCGAGGCGATGAGGTTGCGGGAGGCTCATACGAAAGAGTTTCGCGGAGGCCACTTACGCTCTGAGCCTGTGTAAGTATCTATGGAAGTCGGGCTCGTGAGCTGCACCAAAAGCAAACGCGATCAGGTAGCAGAACCATGCAACCTCTATATGGAGTCAGCTTTCTTCAGAAAGGCGCGAGAGTACGTTGAGACGAATCACGACCGCTGGTACATTCTCTCCGCGAAACACCACCTACTCGATCCACACGGGCCGCCGATCGAACCCTACGATGAGACACTAAGCGGCGCGCCCGTCGACAGGAAGCGCGAGTGGTCGCGGACTGTCTACGACCAGCTACAGGAGGAAGGACTGCTCGCTGACGGTAACAGACTGGTATTCCACGCTGGCCGCGACTACTACGACGAACTCCTCCCACTCCTCGAGGATACGCCCGTAGACTCGGAGACACCGACTGATGGACTCCAGTTCGGGGAAACGCTTGCGTGGTACAACGAACACCTATGAACGCCGAGTTTTACAATCGCATTACTCAGGCCGAACACCCCGCGCTTCGTGACCTTGCTGACCAAGCCCGAACTGGTGTCGAGAACACGCTTACGGATTGGGGGCTGGAAAACGTCTCTCCGAGCGTCGTTCGTAATCTCTCGTTCACCTACTACCACGACTGGGAACATGATGACCCGGATTGTCTCCTCGTGATACAGGACCCCGGACCGCTGTACGACCGACATCGAGACGAGGTCCAAGCCATCCGCAACCTCGGAACAGACCCTGACCCGTTAGACCTCGTTTCCCTCCATCGCAGGTTCGCCATCTCGTGGCTGGTACAGCGTAACGCGGACTTCGCTGAGAAATTCATCGAAACGTGTGCTGAGCATGGTATTGCCACCCCAGCAGACGACTGGCGCGAGTACATCAAGGAGGGGCGTTTCTTCGACGATTTCTATCTCGCCGACGTGGTGAAATATCGAACTGACTCTCACTCTCATAACCAGCGCATCGCCTCGTATCGCGGCTACCTGCGTGACGAACTCCAGTATGTCGACCCTGAATCGGTGTTCGTCTTCGGAGGCGATGCGTGGTCGCACCTCCGCTCACAGCTGGATGTCACCCCGGTAGAGACGCTTGACATCGACTCCTCGAAAGTGACCGAAGCACACGGCCATCCGTTCAAGATAACGACGCCCGTCGAGACGACAGTCATTCCACTCGTTCACTTCAGCGGCCGAGTCTACCACAGCTTGCTTCGAGATTCGTATTTCGACTACCTTGAGGACGGACTGGCTACACTATGACCTTGACCGATTACGAAGCCGAGGACTGGTTCGGATTAGACTGGACCGACTGGATTCGTCTCAATCCCGCTAACGACCGTCTTTCGAATGTTCCATCATCAGCGGGGCTCTACCGTGTCCGCCACCGTGACAAAGACGGCCTGGAGTACATCGGTGAGACAGGACGCACTCGTGGCCGTGTCCGAGCACTGGCTCGGGAGTCCCACTGCGACGTGATGCCCTACCGCGACCCTCACACTGCCGCGCCCTGTCTCTGGGCTGTGCGTGACGCGACCGGCCCTGGCCTGGAGATTTCGATTGTTACACCCGACTGGACTGAAAACGCCCAACGTCGGAAGGGTCTCGAAGCCGCTCTCATCGCTCTGCATCGACGAGAAACCGGTGAGAGTCCAACGGCTAACTTCGGACGCATTATAGCTGGCTACGAACAGTCGAGCTACAGTCGAGACGATATTCGCGGTGGCCCGCTCGATCCCAACGAGACGGAACCGAACGCGGAACCTGGTGTTGGACCTCTACCGTGGGAGCAGGTGAACGCTGTTACCTCCTCGGACTGGATGGGTCTCGATTGGTCTGAACCGTTTCGACTCCGTGACCGCCTCGATGTCTCACCACCGGATACTGGCCTCTACCGCATCTGGCACGACGACCAAGCACCGCCATTAGCCTACGTCGGCGAGAGCAGTAGAATCCCTCGCCGTCTCTACAACCACGAGCAAAACTTCGGGGGAGATGCACTCGCATCGTTTGCCGCTCGCTCCGACCTTGACGCTCAACACAAGCGCCTCGAAATCGAGACGGAACTCATAGGCGCACATTATATTGCTCGCGACCAGCCACCGACTGAGCAATTTGGATAGCAACGCAAGCGCTGACGATAACCAAATGACCCGTAACAAAGTGTCGTCAGCGGATTTCTGCGCGGAGCTAATATCGCTATCCGCACGAGACAAATTTAAGACGATGGGTTTAGACCAATTAGTCAACTCCTTACGATGGCTTCTAGTCTAAATCCGGATGCATGGGAAGGCAAAAGCGTGCATAGTGAATCTACCTTGCACCAGTTGTCTCCTTTCTTAGGTAAAATGAAGTCAACTATGGCGAAAGAGTTGGTCCAGACCTACTCATCACCAGGAGATACCGTCCTGGACCCATTTTCTGGTTCAGGAACAGTTCCTTTAGAGGCTGCTATTGAACAGAGAAATGCAATTGGTATTGACAGAAATCCCTATTCGATATTACTCTCGAAGGCTAAACTACACCCACCAGCTACTGAAGAGGCGGCAAAGCAGGCAGCAGAGAAATATCTTGAACAAATTGACCCGGAGCCGGGGGTAGGAACCGACTCAATCCCAGAGTGGGTTGCGGAATTTTTCCATCCAAAAACATTGTCCGGTATCGCCCAATTATGTCCATTACTCCATGAAAACGATGAACACTTTCTTGTTACCTGCCTACTGGGAATCCTTCACCACCAGAGGCCCGGATTCCTATCCTATCCCGCCAGTAACCTACGTCCATACCTGAGAGATGAGAAATTCCCACGGGAAGAATATCCTGAGAAATATGAATATCGAAAGATCGAACCTCGTTTGATTTCCAAGATAGAGCGAGCTTACCGTCGGTTTCCGGAATTTGACGAGTCGCTTCGACGGTCTGTGCTTGAAGGCGACTCTGCTGATGTAATGCAACAGGAGATCGCAGATGAAGTGATTGATACTATTATCACTAGTCCGCCATACATGAACAAACTGGACTATGGAAGGGACAACCGCCTTCGTTTGTACTTTTTAGGTATTGAAGACTATCAAGAACTAGATGGAAGCCCCGAAAGCAGACAACAGTACCGGGACTTCTTGGACAGATTCCTCACTGAAGCTACACGGGTACTTCGACCTAACGGGACGTTGATTTTCGTTATGGGAGAGTCTCAGCGGTCGGGGGCGGCAGTAGATACTTCGGAAGTACTCACTGAAATGATCAATAAAGAAGAATACAATCTGGATATTGAAGAGGCAATCTTGGATAAGGTTCCACAAAGAGAGATCAACTCGATGTCGACGAACTCGGAGACCATCCTAGTTCTGGAAAAATAGTATGCGAGGGGAGCCTCCTGAATCAGAGATAGTCAATAGAGTACTGCTCGATAATTGGGTTGTAGTAGAGAAAATTGACTCTGGAAATAACGGGGTTGTCTACCGCGCTACGCATATAGCTGACGAGGTAGACATGGACGCGGCATGCAAGTTTATGCCAATAAGTGAAATGAGGGATGGTTGGGAAAAAGAAGTAGAAAAATCCACCCTGATGGATAGCCATCCTAATGTAGTTAGTATAAAAGGCTACACAAAGGTGGAAATCGGCTCAAATGACTTTGCATGCATAATCTCGGAATTTGTCGATGGGCCGAGTCTTCAGACATACATCGATCAAAAACCCGACCAGATAACTCTCTCATTTATTTGTTCTGTAGCGGAAGCAATCCTTGATGTGCTGCACGGAATGGAACAGAGAGGGATCAGCCATAATGACCTCCATACTGGGAACGTTCTTTTGTCAGATTCTGATATTACAATCAGTAGCGAGCCACAAATCAAAATAACTGACTTCGGTATCGGAGGATCTCACAATTCTTTACAGCCAAAAAGCGACTACGCCCAGTTAGGAGACATTATCCTGAATTTATTATCGGTAGTGGACAAGACGGAGTTGGACACTCTTGATGAGTACCGCTATGAATTTTTAGTTGATGAGTTTGTTGGGAAATATATTATTGAAGAAGATCCAACAAAGGGAGATTATGTTCGTTCTCCTCGGGAATTACAAACTCTACTACAGGAGAATAAATCAAAGGCAAGAGAACGAATGGGTGGTGAACCGGCAATTGAATTGAATAGCCCGTTTGATTACTTGAGTTGTGAGCAGATGGGGGATTCATTCAAACTTATTGAGCAACTTTATTCCCGAGATTTCCCAGGCTATAGTCAACTTCATAGCCGGTCAAATACGATTCTCACCGGACCAAGGGGGTGCGGAAAAACCACTATTCTAAGAAATATGTGCCTTGAAACAAAAGTTGAGACTGGGCAAATAATCACTGCGAGCGATCTTGACTACTTGGGTGTCTTCTATCCTTGCCGGGATTTGTATTTCGCATTTCACTATATGGATGACCAGGATCCACAAGCATATAATCAAGATCTATTAATCCACTACTTTTCGTTATCTTTGCTGAAGAAATTCATTAACCGGATACAGATGCTCCGTGATGAATTTGGGAGCAGTATCTCTGAAGAGTCTTTGAGACTATTGGAGGACAGAATCTCAAGGAATCTCCAAGATTACTCTAGTCCTCCTGCGGGCACTAATGTCCTTGATCACATTACCTCTGTTCTTGAGAAGGAGAAGGGAAGGGTGGACGATACCCTGAGACGTGGCGGGTCCGGTTTTAGTAACAATACCCGTCTTATGGGAATTGACAGTCTTCCAAAGACATGTAAAGATTTCATACGTTCAATTGATTGGCTGAATGATATTCCAGTCTTCTTTTTGATTGATGATTACTCCCTCCCGAAAATATCGGAGGGCATGCAGAGTACGCTGAACGATCAAATTATGGAGCGCTGGGATCAGATATATTTCAAAATATCGACAGAAAGTATCACCTCCTTTTATCCATACGACCGATCGGGAAAACTCCTTGAAGAATCAAGAGAGTTTGAGGTTGTTGATCTCGCTAACCACTTCATTAGTGACACGGACAAGCGAGACAAATTCCTAAAGCAGGTGCTCAACACACGTCTGGAGACTACCAGTGGAATCCACTCAGAGTACAATGACATCTATGAAATCCTCGGGGAGAGGCCCTATGATTCTTATAACGAATTGGCGAGACAAATCCGAAGTGATTCTGAAGTTGTCTACGGGGGCTTCGAAACTCTAAGAGATATGTTCTCCGGAGATATTTCTGAAATGCTCCGTCTAGTACGGGGTATGTTCTTTGAAGCAGGGTCAAATACTGACTGGGAAAAAGGACATGTAACGCTTCCAATCTCTGCAAAGGAGCAGAACGAGGTCATCAGAAGATACGGTGGTAGCTTTCTTAATAAGGTAGAATCAATCCCTGAAAGCGGTGAAAAACTACGAAAAATTGCGGAATCCTTTGGCAGGCATTCGAACCAACTACTTAAAACTAAAGATAGCAAGAACCAAACTGGATCTCCGCCATTCCAAGCCTTCCGTATTGAAATCCGTGACTCGTTCTCATTCGAATCAGGGGATCATCTAAATGAAGTCGCTACTGTCCTACGCAGAGACACTGGACGACGTCCAGAGAAACAAGAGATAGCAGAAATGTCGGAATCTATCTACAACGACCTACTGCAATACGGTATATTCCTTCTCGATACTCGAGGAAAAAGTATACGGGGGGGAGCAGTTCCTCGGTTGTACCTTCGGAGGTTGTTGTTACCAAAATTCAATCTAACTCCGAGTCAGAGAGATAACATTTCGATGGAACCAGCGCAATTCATTTACTTATTGCTCAATCCAGAAGGATACGACGCTTCAGACTTTGAGCGACCGGAAAATGAAAGTCTTTCCAAGTATTACGATGATCCAGACGACGGATCAGAGTGAGTAATATACAGATGGAATTTCCCGAAATCACGAGGTTTGAGGCTGTAGAAATTGACAAGCCGACATCTGTAGTTGCTGTCGCGGGATTTGAGGATAGAGCTAGAGCCGTCTTTGAGGAATTTGCTACTCATAGGGGAATAGACTCCGTCCAGAGCGGGGCTGGTATCCACTACCAACCATACAACAGTAGAAACGATGTAGAAGCACTTGAGGAAGGATTCGACTCTCTTGGATTATCGGATGATTCGGTTGAAACCCTCCATTTTAATCGGTATGATCCAGATTCATTTGAGCCTATTTTTCGAGACTTCTTAAACTCCATTTCTCAGAAGCACATTCTCTTGGACATCTCCGGAATGTCGAAATTGCTGATCATGATCACACTTCACATTCTCGCGGAGAAAGATTACTCTGTAACAATATTCTATGCCGAAGCAGACCAATATAGTCCTACTAAGGAAGAATACATAGAAACTGTACAATCAAAGGAAGATCCAGATAGAACTCCAGCGTTCCTCACCTCTGGTATCTACGATATTGTGACCAGCCGAGGATTGTCTTCTGCTCTCGGTAGTGGTCAGCCGATGGTTGTCGTTGCTTTCCCAACATTCAATCATCAGGAATTGATGGCCCTAGCGAGTGAATTATCTCCCACTCAATTAGTTTCCATCGAAGGAATACCCCGACTTGATACAGACTATTGGCGAAAAGAGAGGATCCGCGAGCTTAACGAAGGTGTGGAGTCACACATTCACGTTGACTGGCGAGAAACGAGTACTTTTGATTACGAAAATACCGCGAGCCTACTGAATGATCTCTACGAGGAATACACGGACAATTATCGCATGGTGCTTTCTCCGACGGGAAGTAAGCTTCAGACAGTAGGTTGTACCTTGTTCAGGCGGCAACATCAGGATGTGCAAGTAGTGTACCCAGTTACAAGAGAATACTCAGAAACCTACTCAAAAGGCTGGAAAGCCGCATGGGGGATTAGACTAGGCCGCATTGACGACCTGATCGTCACGGAACAAGAAGAGTACCGGCAGAAGATATCTGAACTACAATCGAAAATTGAAAAAATGAACAGGAAAACAAATGCTGACTGACTTGAGAATTTTCTGTCCATCTACTGCGTGATTTCTGTTACCGGTACCGGTTCACTATCGGTGCTTGTGTCTCGCTAACTGAGTGTGCGAAATATCAATACCATTCACTGTCTCCATCAACCATACTTATACTGTCTCTAATTCGAAAGTAGTACCAAGTCGATCATGTTCGATCTCGAACCGTGACCGACATTAAATAGTGCCCGAAGAATACTCCGAGGAGTACTGCTTCATCGGTGCCCTCTGTGTTGGAATTAATCTCTTCGGGACAGCAGTCGAGACACCACGTCCTCCGCGGTGTCCATCCTCCTCGGTCGTACCACGTCACGTACATCCCGGCCTTGTCGCCGTTTTCTATTCGCCGATTGCACTTATCGCAGATGTGCCCGGTCTGGACACCGTTGAGCGCCTCGGCTGGATCGGGGCGCGTCATCCGTCCCCCAGCGCGTCCAGCGTGTTCTGAATGTTCTCCTCGGTCACCTCAATCCACGTCTCGACGCGATCCCGCTGTCCTGTGACTCGACCCAGTATCCGGAGGACCGGGTACCAGAGCCGCATATTCCATCGGAGGAAGCGAACGAGGTACTCAAGCATCCCCGATCACCTCCGCACGCCACTCATCGAGATCACCCTTCGTCAGTGTCCACCCGTCGGAGAGATTCGCCACGATCTCCAGCTTGAACTGCTGATGGTACTCGACAGCGAACTCGTCGTCGTAGGCATGGGCGAGGATGGCGACCGCCAGTTGCGCTGGACCTGAACCTCCGTATCCGTACTCGAAGCCCGAGGGACTGGCCGAGAGCAGGTCGTACCTCCGGTCCAGTGGATCGCCGTCGACAGTGACCGTTACCTCCTCGCCGACTGGGGCCATCGGGTCACGATGCCCGTGGTAGACGTGGGAATCGACCGCGATTGAGGGTCGGTCATTGGCTTCCTCACCGGTCGCACCCTTGGGATTACGGCTCACCGAACCACCTCCTGAAGTCGGTCGATAGCGTCCTCCAAGTTCGAGGCCTCCGCGTGGAGGTCGTTGGCTTGCTGTTCGAGTTGCTCGGCGCTCATCGCCAGTTCGCTGGCAGTCCGTTCGAGTTCGGTCTCCAGCGCCTCAACGTCGATCTGGCCGACCTCCATCCGGACCCGCCGGATGTGCTTACATTCCTCGACCTCGTCTCGGTACTCGAAATCCTTGCACTCGCACGCTGGTTCGCGGAGATCGACGGTGTAGACCTTCCCCGACTGGCTGGTCACCTCGAAGAGCGCATCCGCGATCTCCTCACAGTACATGTACTCCGTGGCGGCCCGGATCGTTCGCGGCTCGACGGAGGGTTGGACACCGTCGGAACTCACGCCTCATCACCTCCTCGACGCTGAACGTCTCTGACGTAGACGCGACCGCGTGCCTTCTCGGCGTGCTCGGTACAGCAGGCGTCCTCCGCATACCCGCGTCCCGGTGCGTTGACGATGACCGTATGAGTTGCCTCGCGGTTGCACCCGATGTTTCGACACGTCGCCATCACGCCTCACCTCCGTCGCGAGCAGGGAGCCACACCGGTTCATCGGAGGAGTACTTGAGCCGTCGCTCCAGATGAACATCCTCGTCGGCGAGGTCGATGGCCTGCTTCGCCGCCGAGAGCGTGAGTGCCCCTCCTCGGAACGTGTAGCCGCGTTCGAGGACGGTCGGATCGTCGGTGAGTCGAACGTCGACGACGGGTCCGAAACTCCGCTGGTTCACACAGCCAGCGCGGGAACTCCACGGTCCCTTGAGCGTGACTTCCTCGCCGTCGGTGGTCGTGACCTCGAAGCACTGCCCGCAGTAGCCGCCGCCGTTTCCGTCACCGGACCAGGCGAAGTAGGACACGAAACCGTCCTTGATACCGCACCAGATCCGATCCTCGTGCTCGAAGCGCAGTTCCGACCGATCAGGGATTTCGTCGACGAGCACCTCCAGCCGAGGATCGTTGGCGACATCCTCGCGCCAGTCCACTTGGCAGTCGAGGATCCTCATCGGCGTCCGCCTCCGGTACTGAGCGAGCGATGCGACAGCGATTCCTCTATCGAGTTCTTTGGTTCCATTTGGCTTCCTGCCTCCATTAGGGAGCCCAGAACCCCTCCCGGTGCTACCACCACCGGGACGCGGGAACCGATTCCCGATAGCTGTGGCTCTGAGTCCCCTGTGTTAGATAGTAAGAGGGGTAGGAAGGTAGTAGTATCTAAGCCGGATGATATTACTTGAGGCTGTTATGTACGTATATTTCGTAGCGTACTCTAACGTTGCTGACAGCAGGGTTGCGCTTCTCTCACAGTTGTATTCCTCCTTGTTCTTGATCATTGAGATCAGCTGGACGATTCGAGAGAAGTGATGTTCGTCGCATACTATTACTAACCCAGGATTTGCATTACGCCCTATGACGGAATCTCCGTCCCGTGAGGAAGAGTTGCGAGAGATTGTTCGAATATACCAGGAAGAACAAGATTGGGATTCTCTTCTCTCAGCTGCTCAACAAACATCAGAGGCGGTCCGTCTACTCGCGGAAACTCTCGTCCAGGAAGAACAGGTCAATACGGATTCGATGACAGCACTTCAGCGTCTCTGTAAGCATGACACACGGTATCCAGCAAATTCAAAAATCAGTGACGTACAGAATCTCGATATTCCTGACCAAGTGAAGAGAGAACTTGAATCCGTCATTACGGAGTCTGTCGGATCCGTAGGTGGCCCCCTGTTCCAGCTCCAGGTGCCTGGGGAACATGAAGAGGATACTCTTGAATTTCTGCGGACCCTGGTTACTGAATCTGACCGAAAAACATTGGATACGGCAATCGAGGACTTCGCGTCCCTCAATATCTCAGGTCTTCAGTCAGGCCGCCTCTCGCCTATTATTCACTATCTCCATCCGACAAAATATCCGATCGTCAATGGGCGCTCTCGTGAGGGAATAGAAACGTACTTTGACAAAGATGTTCCCAGCCAGTTTGAGGATTATCTCTCCGCCGTTGGCGAATTTGAAACAGTTCGAGATGAATATGGGTTCAAAGAGCATTTCCGCCATCTGGACTGGTTCTTCATTTGGATCGACAGCCGCGAAGAAGAGACTGAGTATTTCATCCTAAGAACAGGGAGTGATGAGTGGGCGGACACACCTGATCAAGAGTACCATTTCCGCAAAGGTATTCCGGGGTCGAAACAACTTCGCGAAGCTGACCAAGCCCGCATTGTATATCTGGAAGATGGAGCGTTCTATGCTACCGCGACTATAAAAGAAATAACTTCAGAAAAACGGGATGATGAGACGCACTACTTTGCTCAGATCACCAACTACGAGGAGGTCGGCCCTCTTTCTGTGTCCACGGTCCGATCAGAATTGGAGCAATCTCTCTCTGTGCAGTACGGGATTATCAAGGTCACCCAGTCAGACTACCAAACTATTCTCGATAGTGCTGACGAGCCTGAGTCGGTAGACGTTGAATCTCTGAGTGATGTATCGGGTCAGATCTGGCAAGTCTCGCCTGGTGACGTCGAATACGAACTGTGGCCCGGCTGTGTTGAAGGCGCTGTCATAGCGTTGGGTTGGGGTAAGGGTGATTTAGGTGAGAAAACGGAATCGGAGATAGAAAACGAGTTAGATGGAGATCGGCGGATATTCGCCGCGAAGGCCTTTGGACATAGGATCTCAGAAGGAGACGTAATTGTTGCTAAGAAAGGGCGATCCAAGGAGTGCTATGGTGTTGGGATCGTCGATGAAGAACACTTCTATGATCCGGAATTAGCAGAAGAACTCTTCCCAGATGAACCAGGACACAACAACTTCATCGGGGTCGAATGGATAATTGACTTAGCAAACGGATCACCTGAACCGGTGGAGATCCCGAACCTTGATGGAGAATTTTATCGGCCGACTCTTGCTGATTTCAGCACCAGTCGGTACCAAAACCTCATAGAAGGTGTCCTCGAACTTGATTCGGACTATCGGTCTAAGTTCGAACAGATACGAACGAGAAGCGACGAATTGAGAACTGGTGGAGGCTTATTGGAACTCAATAAGGCGGAGGTCCTCCGTGAAAAACTGGATCTCCCAGACCTTTCTACTCCACTTCCCGATCAGCTCTATTTCGACGACTCAGATGAGCTCAGGCGTCAAATTGAAGCGACCTTGAACTCCGGCAAGCACATCATCTTCACTGGTCCTCCGGGCACCGGCAAGACGAAACTCGCAAAAGAGATTGCGAAACACTGTGCGGATGAATATCCGGAACACATTGATGATCATCGATTCACGACAGCGACCTCCGCGTGGACTACGTTCGATACAATTGGCGGATATGTACCTCGGACTGCCGCTGAAGGTGACGAATTAGTGTTTCAGCCGAGGATTTTCCTAAACTGCTTCCGCGAGGAGGAGATCCGTAATGATTGGCTGGTCATTGACGAAATCAACCGGTCGGACATTGACAAAGCGTTCGGACAACTCTTTTCTGTGCTTTCTGGCGACACAGTTGAACTCCCTTACGAACGCGATGAACCAGTCGAAATCGTCTCTCTCGGATCAGAGACACCCGATTGCCGGTTAGAGGAGATTGTCGAGAATCACGATCTGTTCCCGGTTACTCCCTCGTGGCGTCTGCTGGCCACTATGAACACCTACGATAAAGCATCTCTCTACGAACTGTCCTATGCGTTTATGCGACGGTTCAATTTCATACACGTAGGCGTGCCTGACCTACGCAACAACAACGATGAAATTAGGACCTCATTACTGAATCCAGAGAGCAGTACCGAGAACTATGCGACCAAGTGGGCCGAAGAAAGCGAGCAAATCGAAGAGGCCCTACAGACGACGTATGAAGAGTTAGCCGTTATTTGGGAGCAAATCAACGAAGCCCGCAGTATCGGTCCGTCGATCATTCAGGATATTCTTAGCTATATCGCGGCCAGCAATGCTGAACACGATACTGAGGCCTTGCTTACCGACGCAATCATCGCGTTGGTCTACCCACAACTGGAAGGGATGCGTCCACAAGATCAGAAGCAACTCATTGACTCGCTGAGCGCCGAGGACGTGGAGACGGAAACAGGCGATGTGACTGTTGAGTTAGAGCCAGAAAGACTTCGACACAAAGCGGAGGACTTCTTTAATATCGAGTTTGATGACGATGAGTAGACTTGGTGAGACAGAATTAGCGACCTATGTCCGCGACGAATTAGTCACGTTCCTCCGAAACGGGACTATCAACGAACAGCGGGTCACTGAGGCACTGGACATTACCGATCTCCAGATCGAGAATATAGACCGTCTCAAGCGGATTCATTTCTGTCTCTCAGACCCAGTTGTTGAGTATATCGACAAGCTTCAGGAGCGTCTCAGACGAATTAAAACAGCCAACCAGCGCCAACGAATCGCAACACGTGGCGAGGTTCGGGGCAAGATCGATTGGGAAGAGACTCTCAAGCACAGGTATAGTGATTCGATTGGTGACCGGTCACACTTCACTTGTGAAACGCCCTACACAGAATACAATATCGCCGAAAATCTCGTTCTCAAAAAGCTTCTCTGGACGATCTATACAACTGCTGAGTCGGATCTCTCGGCCATCGATTACGAGTGGCGCACAGAGCAATGGACTGAGGAACGTATTTCTGAGTTCCAGCGTATCTACAAGCGCAACGTCCATCTGAATCGCATCGCTGACGGTGAGGACATTACTGTAACGCCTCGGATGTTGAACGACACACGATCAGCCAGACAGACACTCTACACCCGAGCTTACGAACTCTATGACCGCTACCAGCGCCTTCTCTCAAACGAACCCGACGAAGACGTCAAAGAGTTGCTCAAAGACACGCTCATCATTCCTGAACGGCTTCCTCGGCTGTTTGAACTCTTCTGTGTGTTCCGGTTGCTTCAGGTACTCAACGTGGAAGGACTTCGATTTCAGATGATCGAACCGGGGGCCGACCAGTTAGCGACACTCGAAACAGAAACTCACCGAGTTAACGTCTATCATGACCGTGGCGGAAATCTTAGCTTCTACGTCCCGTTAGAGCGTATTGGTGAGGTCGAAGAGGAATATTTCAAGCGGTATCGAAACACGCTGAAGCGTCACAAGCGGCTGGTTGACGAGTTCCTCAACATAGAGTCCAGGCCATCACTCTACAGTGGTCGCCCTGACCTCGTAGTCGAGATTTATGAGAAAACGGAAGGTAGCGAGAAACTCAGTGATGTTGTACTTGGTGAGGTCAAATATACAGACAGCCAACGAACATTTTCAACAGGCCTGAAGGAACTAATCGAGTACATTGAGTTCGCTCAGTCCAGTAGCTCCTCTGGGGAGGAGGATGCGACGTATCTCGATGAACAGGGAACCGAGATTCGTGGGGTTATCATCACCGATGGGGTTGAGACCGAGACACACGTATCACCCCGTGATCGAATTACTCATCTCACCTCAGAGGACATAGTTGAGGACGAGACTGTCATCCAGTGGATACCGGAGGTGCTGGCGGATTAAGCGAGAGAGCACCCGCTGTCAGCGACAGTCACTTGGTACCGTGTTTGCCGGGCAGTCGTTTCTGACAGCAGTGAGCTCTTCTTTTCGAAATCATACTTCTTCCTCACAATGCAGACATGTGGAAAAGCTGATATCTCACAACAGGTAGCCCATTCGGGCGAAGACGGGAATAACCGACATGTGATTGCAGATCAATTACGCAATTACGACCAGTTCCCAACTTAGCGTATATAATATGAGTCAGAGAATGGAGAAGTGGTGACGTTCTATTATATGTGAAAACCTTCCGTGTGGTCGTAATTGCGTAATTCTGAGATCACCCGATCATGATCATCCGTCAGGAGTGAAGTTGGGGAGCTTCTCAGGATCCGTAACCAGATTCAAGTTAACCCACCCCCGCTTGTTACTGGTATTGTTAGTTGATTTGAACCCAGTTGCTTTTCCGATACGTTCGGACAGTTTCCGCTGACTCACGAGCGGCTGTTCTTCTTCGGGCTCCCGGCCCTCATTTTGTTGTTCGGCGAACTTCCGGTACCGGTTATACACTTGATTCGCTGGGGTGAGTTCATTACTCCCTACAGATCGCTCAATGTGGTACGCGATGAACTTTGCAACATCGTCTCCGTAGGTGTTCCACTTGGTTTGAGTTTCGGCCCAGGTCTCGTCGTCGAACTCAAGCTCGTCTTCAATGAGCTTGTCGTAGCCTTCGAGCATCCAGTTGAGGACTCCCGGGAGTTCGTTCTCAATAATACGATCCGCCAACTCCTCGTCTTGCTCTTCAGGACTGTAGCTGTTCGGGAACTCAGCGATCAGCCACCGCCGGAAGAACGCTTTCTGCTCGTTGTAGCTGAGATCAACTGATGGAAGTTGGTTCGTCGCGTAGATGAGTTTCGCCGTAACTTCAAGCTGGAACGGATCTTGATGCTTCCGCTCAACGGTAATCGTTTCTCCAGCCGACATCGACATGAAATTCCCGTCGGAATCCAGACTCTTTGCACCCATCTCGTTTCGAATATTCGCCAGCTTCCCTTGGAGTTCTGCCGCCGCAAACCGTTGGTCGTTCAACGCTGTGAGCGACTGTGACGAGATGTTCTCTCGACCCAGTGCGGCACGGATAATCCGTAGAAACGTCGATTTTCCGTTGGCACCATCTCCTACGAGCACCAGTGCCTTAGCTACGGGATGCTCCTCCGCTAAACAACAGTAGCCAAGGTACTTTTGTACTGGTCCAATTTTGTCCTCTTCAATAACCTCGGCTACGAACTCTTTGAACTCGGGGGCTTCAGCAGTTGGGTCGTACTCGGTCGGGATACCGATGATCGCCCTGTCTTCTGGCGTGAGCGAACGCCGATCCTCTCGATCCGCTAAGGGTACCAGTTCACCATCTATCGCTACGGTCCCATCCGGAGTTCCGAGCTTCTCTCTCTTAGTGACGTTGCGGTGCTGTGCTATCCCTTCGAGTTCTCGGATCGTTTTGTTTTTAACAGTGTTTCCGAGAACGTCGAGAGTCACGTCCCCAAGTAGATTCACACCGGTACCATCTTCCCAGATACCTCGATCAGGATTATACGCCCACAGATCGCGGTTCACTCCGACAGCCAGTACATAGTACTCATCGCTCTTCCGGATCTTGTCCCAGACATAGGCCGCCTGCTCGTGTGGCTCTAACTCGTTGAGATTCGGACGAACCTCATCATCGGAGAGGTCGGCTTCCTTACTGTCCACTTTCTCTACGAACTTATCTACACCCATAGGGAAATCATTCCCTTTTACGAGATCGACAAGTTCGTACCACTTTCTCTCTTGACTGTCCGTATCGGATCGCCGCCAGTTCACCGCTTGAGTGAGGATCCGGTCGTCATAAGGAATAGTGAGTGGATCATCCTGCTTGACCTGTTTAATATGCTCCAGTTTGACCTCTTCGGGGTCCTCTGGGAGATAGTCAAGTGTCTCACTCATCGTATGTCATCCCCGCTTCATACGGATCTTCAGCTATACTGTGCTCCATCTTCTCGTGAGCCCACTCGCGATACTCCTCAAGTTGGCCGGCGACGTGCAACTCCCAGTGCTCCTCGATTTCGTCTTCAGTAACAACAAGCCCATATTGGTCGTGGAGTTCTTGCTTCATGGCCCGAAAATCCGGATCGGGTCGGCCTCTGGGCCAGTATGCAGTCTTCAACCGAGAATCGATAAATCCGGGACCGAACTCCTCACACGCGCACATGGGACAGTTGCTGTACTGCGACCGGTAGTGAGGAGTCGCCATCAGTTGTTCACCTCCGATCCGTCCTGTAACAGTCTCTGAGCGATACCTCTCCGGACTCGACAAAGAGTCCAAAATCCGAAAAATCTAACAGCTTGAGGGTCTAACTTGGTCATGGGTTTTCTAATCCCACCGAGCGAGCGAACCAGCCACCGACAACCGGGCTGTCCAGGTCCCAATTGTACGGCCCGGAATTGTCGGTTGGTCGCACGCTCAGTGATGAGTTAGTGGGTAGCCTCCTCTGGGTCGTACTGATTAACCATTTTTTTCAGAAGCGAATCGTATGATTCGCCACCACGTTTCTGGCTCTTGATTAATTGTCGAACTTCCCTGGAGACCGGGATCGAACTGTGTCGATTACTATTATTGCTTCTCGACATACCCATAGCTACGATTTCCACACACATATGTTTTTTCCAGTACACCGTCGCAAGAAATTATAATCCGTCGAAATATAAAAATGCACCTGTGTATCAGCTCCTAAATCCGTTACTGCGGAGGGACAGCTAACGCTGAAAATTCGCTTTCTTAATTGATTCTAAGACGAGCTCCCAAGCCTCAGTCAGTACGTAGTTTTCGTTACTGATGAGATGCAGTGAAACACGATTTTATCCTAATATAAACAACAGAACTTCCAACGCCACCTCCCGATTCAGGCCCCGTCTGATTCGGCTACCACCTACGCCAGACGGGTTGCGGGCAGTATTCCGGTAGTGATCGCCGCAACCTGGCTCCGGGTGAAAGAGGCTCGGACAGAGATCCGCTGGCTCGAACGAAGGGTAGTGGGGAGCGATCAGGGGTTGGGTTATCCTACTCCCACGGATCGTCTTGCTCGGAGACGGGTGTCGTCGCCGCTTCGATCTGCTCCTCATCGAAGTCGTACGAGGTCAACTCCATCTGGCGACGACGATACTCACGCTCCAGGTCCGTCATCGATTCAGTACGTGACGCCGAAGCGAGGTAGTGGTCGTAGGACCGGCCGAACTGCTTCCCCTTGTACGTGTGCATGTCCAAGACTTGCTGGCCACGCTTCCCGAAATCTGCGTTCGGTGATGGAACAGGGAACGCCGCTTGGATCTCTCTGATGTCCTCCCTCTCCTCGACCGCAGTACTCCAAACGTCCTTGATCGTGAGGAGTTCGTGGCTGGACGTAGCCTCGTAGAGGAGGCTGGCCCCCCTCATCGCGCAGGCCAAGCCGAATCCCTCATCAGGTTCGAATTTCTCGTTGGCCAGTTCCTCCAGCCGATCCAGAACGAGCAGGATGTTCGCTTCGTCGACATCGAGTCGTAAGTCTTCGATGGCAATTTTCTGGACTCGATCCCAGTAGTTCCAGGCGAAGCCTGAGCGAGCGAGTTCCCAGCTACACCACATCATCACCTCCCGATCTTCGTCGTCGTGGGGACTCCGTCTCGCACACTTCTGGAGGAGACTGGTCAGGTTGAAGCGATTGTAGCCAGCGCGGGTTTCGTGATCGTCTCTGTACTTGCCGTCGTCGCGTTCGCTGTTGCTCATGGTTCGTGGTCTCCGGTGTTGGTCAGATAGCGTTGCCACTCTCAGGGGCTAACTTTTTCCTAAGTTATTAGATATTAATTTATCTTTAGAGTAATGAAAACTTTGGTTTATCGAGCAAAATCGAAGGATAGCGCGACCCTGCTGTCAGCCGCGTCTTCGTACAGGCTATCAGAAAGAACTACGAGATGAGGTCGGGTTCCAATACGTGGCTATTTGATCATAGTGAACCCAAGTGAGCCATTCAGAAATCAGATAGGCCAGCGTTGTTAGCTTAGATAGGAATTTGCTTGAGAGAGCGTCATATCATTTAGATATAATACTGCGTTCGTGTTTTCTACTGCTTCTACGGCTTTTTCAAGTGAATCATCATCCCTCTCGAATCTCCATACGCGGTCTTGGTCGGGGTCGTCTAAATGGTCATCACAACTCGGGCATAAGGTTGTCAGGGAGGTTGAGACAGTCCTTCTACCCCTAATCCGGCCAGGTATTACTTTAGCAGGGACTTCTTCACCTCCACACTGATCACACACTGCAATCTCCTCGGCGAGATTCGCACCTCTGGATGTCGTAACATAGCCATCCTGCGTTTCAAAGACCAGATTGGCATTCATCGCCTTATCCAACACATGTGTTCTATGTGATTCAGGTTTCCCAGCTAAAGCTCCATGGCGCTGACGTAAACCGGAGCCACTACTGCCCTCCGGAATAGGCCCCATATAATAGGTGTCGTGGAGAAGGTCCCTGATCATCGCGAAATCAAAGGTGTTTGTAGTTTCGGCTTGGATGTCAGATGGCAAGTCGCTGGATGAATGAATCCCGCTGGACATTTCAGATTCAGATTCAGATACAGTACCCGGCATCAAATAGTACCGGGTGGTCCGGTTCAAGAGTAACAGTCTCAGTCTGTCCTAAATACCATCTAGGAAATCATTTCTGCGTTTTCGTCGTTCACTCTCCGTTGCTTGGTCGTAATGCTTGTCCAACACGTCGGGGCTTACGTCCATCCGATCCGACGCGACCTCCTTAGGGACGTTCGCGTTCCGGTGAGCCGTAATAGCGCCTCGCCGCACAGCGTGAGGTGAAACGCTCGACGGGCACTTGCTCGCAGTATTGTAGTTGGCCGCCTCGCAGTCGTCGAAATCTAAGAGAAGGCAATTAGACGCCGATCACGGGCATTGCAGATTCGTATTCCCCCCGAATCTCGTCCTCTCCGAGTTGCGTGTACAACGCTACCATGTCCCCATCAGCATCGCCACGAAGCGCCTTGATAACATCACGAGAGCATCCGCCCCGGTTCAGCCAAGTCGTGAAACACCGGCGGGCATCATGGGGGGTGAACTCGTCGATAGTCTCCGCAAGTTCGTCGTCGTCAGTTGCCTCGACCACGCGATCAGTCGCCTTTCCGATCCATCGAGAAACAGTCATCGGGGTAACGTGGTCTCCTTGCTTATTCGGGAAGAGCCAGTCGGAGTCATCATCACGCGTCTTTAACCAGTCCCGAACCGCTGTCACCGTTTCGTCGTCCAACAGCTTGTGATCGGCGTCCATCTTTGCGAGCCGAGTCTCCCCCATCCCCTTCGGCGAGCGGTTGTACAGCTTTTTCGCGTCCAGATCGACATCTTCTGTCTTCAGTAGCGCGAGCTCCTTGCGGCGAAGTCCGGTCTTTGCCGCCAGCATCAGGAGGGCGTATATTCGCGGTGTTCGATTCCACTTCAGGAGTGCAGTGTATTCGTGTGGCTGTAGCGCGGTACCAGTGTGCTGTCCACTCCGACGGAGTTCGGCGCTGTTCTGACTCTTATACGTGCCCAAAGCGGCTTCTACCTGATTCGTCTCTGGTCCCCACTCTTGATCGCACATCCAGTCATAGAGCTTCTTCACCCGTCGAAGGTACGTTTCCATCGTACTCGTGGCGACAGTGTCTCCGTCCCGGCCAGTCCACTCAGCGGCGAAGCTGAGTGCCTCCTTTTCGGTGACCTCGCACAGCGGCTCGTCGTCGAGATACTCGCGGAAGTATTTGATACAGTGGCGGTAGGGCCGTTCGGTCGACTCGGCGTAGTTCTGAGCGGCGAGGAACTTGCTGACGATTTCGTCGTTCGCCGGCGGATCTGGCTTGTTGTTCCCGTTGCGGAGTTCCTGTAGCTCTTGGCGCAGTTCCCGGTTCTCTTCTCGGAGTGCACGGTTCTCCTCTCGGATGGCTTTCAATTCATCGCGTATCTCGGTCAGAATCTCGTCGTTACTCATAGTTCCCCGTTCTGACGGCGGATTAGCCCAGGTTCGATGTCCGTGGCATCGCAGTAGGCTTCGAACGCGTCCCGGCTCGTGGCCTTTGCCTTCTCATCGTAATCGTCAAGCTGGACGTGGCCTCCGTACTCGGGTCGTGACAGGGTTCGGGCGTACTGGAGAACGGTATCGAAGCCGTAGCCGGTTAATCTGGCCACGTCGTATAGTTCGACGTAGTTCATACCCTCCGGACCAGCGTGTTGACCGACGGCTTCGTTTTGACACAGAATTTCGAGGATACTGGCCTCGATGCGATGAACGCGACGGGCGGCATTGAGGTGGCCTTCTTCCTCTCGCTGTCGGTCAAGCTGGGCTTTCAGACGTTGTACCTGTTCTCGATACCTGTCGACTTCCTCTTCTAACTCTTGGAGTCGTTCGCGTTCGTCGTGGCTGACGGCATCGAGTAGGTCCTTCTCAGCCTCCATCCCTCGCTGGACGAGTTCCCCGACTCCCTTCGACCATTGAGGTTCGTTTCCGTCGCCGCGGACGAGCCCCATTTCGTCGGTGATGAAGTCGGCGACCTCCTCCTTGGTGGGCCGCTGATCTCCCGGCTGACCGAAATATAGACGTATCATTCGGTCGGGGTTTGTCTCGCTCACATACCCAATTCAGGAGCTTTCTTTATAAGTATTATCTATAATCAAGGGTGTGTCGCCCGGAACACTAACGTCCAGCCTCATCCCTGGCGGCGTGCCGTGTCGGCTGGCTAACCCTCGTGCCGGGCGGCCGTCGGTCGCGTGCGACGGCATCACGGTCGGGTCGTCGGTCGGACGACCACGGCGACCGGCGGTCAGTGTTCGCCGGATCACCCATGTCGCGTGCCCGGGTTCTCCGCGCTGTCATCGCGCCCTGACGGGCGTGCTCGGGCGGGGACTAAAGGCACGCGAGCGACGCTACGGCCCACAGGGGTTAACTCCTTGCGGACGACCGCCGCGGTCAGTAGACGTAGTCGGACTCGTGGATGCTCACGAAGTCGCGGTTCCGGCGCTTGTTCAACCGGTAGCTGACGAGGAGTTTGATCGCGTCCCACCCGGCGGCGAACTTCCGTTCGAACATGCGATAGCCCGACTCCTCGGCGAGCATCTTCCGGGCGGTCCGAAAGATCCGGTCCCAGTCCGTGGGACGGTAGTCCCGAACCATGTCGGCCATGGTGACGTTTCGCAGAATCTCGTCGCCGATGGCGTCCTTCCAGGCGGCGTTGTACCCGGAGAGGTCGCCAGTCCCCGCGAGTTCGCCAGCGATGGCTCCGGTGCGGACCGCGACGTGATCGCCGCCCTCGTGGAACGCCGAAGTGGTGCCCATCGCGCCGCCGGCGACGGCGATACCCGCCTCGACCGGCGAGTCGACGGGGCGCGTCGACGAGATGGGATACGTCTCCGTCCCCGTCGACTTCCCCCGATCCTCGACGAGTGGGAAGTCACCGGGCACGTCGTACTCGTCGCCGTACTCGTGTTCGAGGAGGCGCCGGAGATACTCGTTTCCGCCCGGAACCGTCTCGTCGTCCGGGCGGAGCAGGACGTACGCGTCCCGGTCGGCCACGGCGTCGATGTCGAGACCGATGGGCATCGTCAGCCCAATTCGGGCCACGTCGTCGTCGTTCGGGAAGATCCACGGGTAGGCGGTGTGGCCGGGGATGTACCCCCACCAGAACGTGATGGCGCCACGGAGGTCCTCGGCCACCGCCGCGGGGAGTCGGCGGTGTTCCTGGTACGCGATGTGGTTGGCCGTCGTCGTCCCGAGATGGTCGGTGACGGGGGAGGGGAGATACCGGTCGAGGACGCGATTGGTGACGGTGCGCTGGGGACCGTCCGCGAGGACGAGGAAGTCGGCACCCACGGCGTCGCCGTCGGCCAGTCTGAGCGTGTGTCGGGGGTCGGCGTCGAGCGTCGTCTCCACGTCTCTGACGCTCGTGCCGACGCGGTAGTCGGCGCCGGCGTCCTCGGCGCGTTCGCGGAGCCAGTCGTCGAAGCGCGCCCGGTGGAAGGTGTAGCCGAAGGCGTCGTACGAGGAGTCGATGCCGGTGCTTCGGAGGACACAGGACTCGTTCGGCCCGACGAACGCCGCTCGGTCGAGTTCCGACAGCAACACGCCGTCGGGGAACTCGTCGGGGTGGATATCCATGATGTCGACCCAGTAGTCGAGGATGCCGGCGGCGTCCGTCGAGTCGGGGCCCAGACCCTCGCGGTCCGCCCGGGGGACGCCCTTCTCGAAGACGAGTGCGGACGCGCCGGCCTCGGCCGCCGCGTGCGCCGCCGACGCGCCGGCCGGCCCGCCGCCGACGACGGCCACGTCCACGTGTTCCATACTCCAGTCCCCGGGGGGCGAGCGTATTAATCGTCCGGAACGTCGCGACGACGGTGGCCTCGTAGCCTCTTTAACGGTGGCGGCTGCATCGCCCCCCATGGCCGATCCGGACGTCGCCGTCCTGCGGCAGAAAGTGCACGGAATGGCCCCCTCGTCGTACGGGGCGAAGCTCCGCGACCGCCTCCCCGACCACGAGGTGGTCGTCGCGACCACGCCCGCCGAGGAGCGGGACCTGATCGAGCGCGCACGGGTGGTTTCTGGCATCCACTTCGAGACCGAGTGGCTCGACGCGGCCGGGAATCTCGACCTGTTCGCGTGTGCGTACGCGGGGACCGGCCACCTCGACGTCGACGCGTTCGCGGACGCCGGCGTCGCCGTCACCAACGCCGCGGGCGTCCACGGTCCCAACATCTCCGAGTACGTCGTGGGCGCCCTCGTCGCCCACGAGCGCCGGTTCCGGCGGGCGTGGCACCACCAGGAACGCAACCACTGGGAGGCCTACCCGGTCGGGGAACTGCAAGGGAGCACCGCGGCCGTCGTCGGCCTCGGCGCCATCGGCGAGGCGCTCGTCGAGCGACTGGGCGCGTTCGGCGTCGAGACGATCGGGGTTCGGTACACGCCGAAGAAGGGTGGCCCGACCGACGAGGTGGTGGGCTTCGACTCGATTCACGGCGCGCTGGCCCGTGCCGACTACGTGCTCCTCGCGTGCCCGCTCACGGACACGACGCGCGGGCTGATCGACGCGGAGGCGCTGGCCTCGATGCGTGCCGACGCGCTGTTGGTCAACGTCGCCCGCGGCCCGGTCGTCGACACCGACGCACTGGTGGCGGCGCTCCGGGACCGGGAGATCCGGGGGGCGACGCTGGACGTCACCGATCCCGAACCGCTCCCGCCGGAGCACCCGCTCTGGTCGTTCGAGAGCGTCCAGATCACGCCACACAACGCGGGCAACACCCCGAAGTACTACGACCGTCTCGCCGACATCCTCGCGACGAACCTCCGGCGGATGGAGGGAAGCGGTGCGGTCGATGATCTCGAGAATCAGGTGGTGTAGCTCGCTACTCGTCGGTCGGCGGCGCAACCTCGTTGCCCAGCGTGCCGACGCCCTCGTAGGTGATCTCGACACGGTCGCCGGGTTCGATCACACCGGGGTTGGCCGGACTCCCGAACGCGATCACGTCGCCCGGGCGGAACGTGAACCGCTCGGAGAGGAAGGCGACGATCTCGTAGGGGTCGAACAGCATCAGTTCGGTGTTCGCCTCCTGCCGGCGCTCGCCGTTGATCTCGGTGTGCATGTCGATGCCGTGGGGGTCGAGGTCGGTCTCGATCCAGGGGCCGAGGGGGCCCGAACCGTCGAAGGCCTTCCGCGCCGTGCGACCGGGCTGGTCGAGGGCGTCGACGTCGTTCATGATGGTGTAGCCGCGGATCACCGCGGGCACCTCCTCGGCGTCGAGGCGGTGACACCGTTCGTCGATGACGGCACAGAGCTCGCCCGCGTACGTCACCTCCTCGGAGAAGGTCGGATAGGGGATCGGTTCCTCGTGGGCGACGATGGACGCCGGGGGTTTGATGAAGAAGGCCGGCTGGTCCGGCACGTCGTACTCCATCTGATCGAGCGTTGCCGCGAAGTTGCGGCCGACACAGTAGAGCGCCGAGGGCTCACACGGTGGCGCGAGATGGCCGTCCTCGCCGACGACGAACTCGCCGTCGTCGGTCTCGACGACTCCGTCCCCGTCCCGGTACTCGCCGGCGTACACCTGGCCGTCGACCGCGATGCGTGCGCGTCTCATACGCCCCCGTCCGCTCGGACCGACTAACCGCTTGTGGATTCCTCACGTCGCCGCGAAACCCTCTTATGTGTCGAACGGTAACATGTGTCGTACCCCTACCCGGTGCCCCTGATCCGCGTCAGTTTTTACCCGTCGGCGGAAACTGACGTGTAATGGACTCCGAACTGCGCGACCGCGTCGAGCGAGCGGCGCGGACGCACGCACTCCTCAACGCGGTGAAATACGACAGCGACGCGGACGTAGGCGCCGTCATGGGGCCACTGATGGGGGAGAACCCCGACTTCCGGCCCCACGCCGACGAGATTCCCGGCGTCGTCGCCGGCGTCGTCGACGAGGTGAACGACCTCTCGGCTACGGAGCGTCGGGCGGAGCTCGAAGAACTCGCTCCGGCGGCGCTGGCCGAAATCGAGGCCGACGACGAGGGTGACGACCACCCGCTCCCGGACCTGCCGAACGTCGACGAGGACGCCGGCGTCGTGATGCGCGCGGCGCCGAACCCGAACGGTCCGTGGCATCTCGGCCACGCCCGGATGCCCGCCGTCATCGGGACGTACAAGGAGCGGTACGACGGTCGCTTTCTGTGCCGCTTCGACGACACCGATCCCGAGACCAAGCGCCCGGACCTCGACGCCTACGACGACATCCTCGACGCCATCGGCTACCTCGGCTTCGAGCCGGACGCGGTGATTCGCGCCAGCGACCGCCTCGAAACCTACTACGACCACGCCCGGGAACTGATCGACCGCGGCGGCGCCTACACCTGCTCCTGCCCGCAGGGCGAGTTCTCCGACCTGAAAAACGCCGGCGAGCCCTGTCCACACCGCGAGAAGGACGCCGAACGAACACGCGAGGAGTTCGAGGCGATGGTCGACGGCGACTACTCGGCCGGGGAGATGGTGCTACGGGTCCGCACCGACATCACGCACAAGAACCCCGCACTCCGGGACTGGGTCGCGTTCCGGATGATCGACCGTCCACATCCCCGCCCGGAGGCAGCCGAGTACCGCTGCTGGCCCATGCTCGATTTCCAGTCCGGCGTCGACGATCACCTCACCGGCGTCACACACATCATCCGCGGCATCGACCTGCAGGACTCCGCGAAACGCCAGCGGTTCGTCTACGACTACTTCGACTGGGAGTATCCCGAGGTGGTCCACTGGGGGCACGTCCAGGTCGACGAGTACGACGTGACCCTCTCGACATCGACGATCAAGGAGTCGATCGAGGCGGGTGAACTCGACGGGTGGTCGGATCCGCGGGCGCCCACCCTCGCCAGCCTGCAACGGCGTGGCATCCGGGGGGGAGCCATCGTCGACGCGATGATCGAGCTCGGCACCTCCACGAGCAACGTCGAACTGTCGATGAGCGCGGTGTACGCGAACAATCGCGACCGGATCGACGACGACGCGAACCGCTACTTCTTCGTCCGCAACGGCGTGGAGAAGGCGGTCCACGGGGGACCGGACGCCGGCCACCCACCCGTTCATCCCGAACACGAGGAGCGCGGCCGTCGTGACGTGTCGGTCGACGACGCCGTCCTCGTGGAACCGGCCGACGTGCCGGCGGCGGGCGAACGCGCGTGGCTGAAGGGCTTCGGCTGTGTCCGCCACGTCGACGGGGCGTTCGAGTACGTCGGCGACGACATCGACGCCGTCCGCGAGGAGGACGTGCCGGTCGTCCACTGGACGCCGACCGACGGCGTTCCCGTCCGCCTGCGGACGATGGACGGCGACGTGACCGGTGTCGCGGAACCCGGCTTCGCCGACGTGCCCGTCGACGAGGTGGTGCAGTTCGAACGCGTCGGCTTCGCTCGTCTGGACCTCGTGCCGTCCGACGGCGACAAAAGCGAAGACGAGAACGAGGCGGTGGCGTACTTCGCCCACGAGTAGCGGTCCCGGGCAAACGTTTATTCTCCGCGTCTCCCACGGTCGGGCATGCAGAATCCACCACCTGACGGAGTGGCCGATTCATCAGCCAGGGCCATCCCCCACTGGTCACACGGCGACGACGACGTCCTCACCATCGTCGAGGGCGACGGCGTCACCGTCTACGACGACGACGGGAACGCGTATCTCGATTTTCTCGCACAGCTCTACTGTGTCAACGCCGGCCACGGTGAGGGTCGTATCGCGGACGCCATCGCTGAGCAGGCTTCCCGCGTCGCCTACGTCTCCTCCTCGAAGCACAACGACGCGCGGACCGAACTCGCGGGCCGCCTGGCGGCGATCACGCCGGGCGCCCTCGACGACGTGTTCTTCGCCGTCTCGGGGAGCGAGGCCAACGAGGCGGCGGTCCAGTTCGCCCGGGAGTACACCGGTGCCCGAAAGGTACTCACGCGCTATCAATCCTACCACGGCGGCACCTACGGCGCGGGGTCACTGACGGGCGATCCCGAGACGCGCAACGCGGTGGGACGGGGCGCCGAGACGACCGGCGCGGTGAAGTTCCTCCCGCCGCTGATCCACCGGTCGCCGTTCGACGGCGACACGCCCGAAGAGATCGCCCGACAGGCTGCCGACCATCTGGAGTACGTCATCCACAACGAAGGTCCGGACTCCGTCGCGGCGGTGCTGATGGAACCCGTCGGTGGGACGAGCGGTGCGTACCCCGCGCCGGCCGACTACTGGCAGCGGGTCCGCGAGATCTGTGACGAATACGACATCCTCCTGATCGCGGACGAGGTGATCACCGGCTTCGGCCGGTGTGGCGAGTGGTTCGGCATCGAGACCGAGGAGGTCGTCCCGGACCTGCTCACGTTCGCGAAGGGAGTCACGAGCGCGTACGTCCCGCTCGCGGGCGTGGCGGTGCGTCCGGAGATTGCCACCCACCTCGGCGAGACGGGGATCGACGTGGGGCAGACGTTCGCCGGCCACCCCGTCGCCTGTGCCGCCGGAATCGCGGCCCTCGACGTGTACGCCGACGGCCTGATCGAGAACGCGCGGGGCCGGAGCGGCCACCTCGAAGCCCGCCTGCGGGAGCTCGAACGCCACGACGCGGTCGGGACGGTCCGCGGGCGCGGCCTGCTGTGGGCCGTCGAGTTCACCGACCCCGAGACCGGGGAGCCGTATCTCAACCCGTGGACCGATTCCGGCGACAACCCCGTCGACGACGTGATCGACGCGGCACGGGAGCGGGGCGTCCTGCTCGGTGGGGGGCGGCCGCGCACGCAGGTCATCGTCAGTCCACCGCTGCCGGTCACCGACGACGAGATCGACCGCGCGGTCGACAGCCTCGATGCGGCAATCGAGACGGTGTTCGGCTAACCTCGCCGACGCGACCGTTTAATACGACGGCGCTCCCGACATCGACCATGCTTCACACGGAGGGCCCGCTCCTCACGATCGACGTGGGATCGCGTCGCGCCAGAACCGCGTCCATCGACGACGTCCTCGAAGCCTTCATCGGCGGTCGGGGTGCCGCCACGCGTCTCGCCCACGACCGCATCCCGTTCGACGCGGACCCGTTCGGCCCGGAGAATCGCCTCTATTTCACCACCGGCCCGATGCAGGCCTCGTCGATGAGCTTCACGGGCCGCACCTCCGCGACGGCCGTCTCGCCGCTGACCGATGGCCTGCTGTCGTCGAACGCCGGCGGGTTCGTCTCGCGCAATCTGCTGGGCACCGGCAACGCCGTCGTCGAACTCGTCGGCGAGAGCGACGCCACGCTGCTGGTCCACGTCCGAGAGGATGGGGTGACCTTCGAGGAGGTCCCGGGACTCGTCGGCGCGGACGTACCCACAGTGACCGACTACGTCGAGGCAGAACACGACCTGGGCGCCGAACACGTCGTCTGTATCGGCCCGGCGGGCGAGAACCGGGTTCGCTTCGCGGCGCTCATGACCAGCGAGTCGCGGGCGTTCGGCCGCGGCGGCCTCGGCGCGGTCATGGGCGCGAAAAACGTGAAGGCGATCACCTTCGACGGCGACGCTCACCCCGACGTCGAGGTGGACGCCGAGGCTGCGACCATCCACCGCGAGGCGGCGACGAGCGACAACATCATGAAACGGCAAGGGACCGCGAGCGTCACCGACCTCGCCAACGAAATCGGGAGCTTTCCCACCCGCTACTTCGAGGACGTCCGCTACGAGGCGTTCGAGAAGATCAACGGCGACCGGGTGGAGGAGAAAAAGTACAAGAAAGGGACGTGTTCGCAGTGTGCCTTCGCCTGCAAGTTGCCGACGAAAGACGAGGCGACGGGGGTCGAGACGGAGGGTCCGGAGTTCGAGACGATCATGTCTTTCGGCGGCAACTGCGAGGTGGACGACATCGTCTCGATCATGCAATCGAACGAACTCTGTGACCGTCTCGGGATGGACACCATCTCGTGTGGCAACGCGGTGGCGGCCTACCTGAAAGCCGAAGACGCCTTCGGCGACGACGAGTTGATCCACGAAATGGTGGAGAACATCGCCCACCGCGAGGGCGAGGGCGACCTGCTCGCGGAGGGCATCCACCGCTTCCACGAGGAACTCGGCGTCGAGGACTGGACGGTCAAGGGGATGACCTTCTCCGCGCACGACGGCCGCACGCTGCACGGCCAGGGGCTCGGCTTCGCCACCGCGAACCGCGGCGCCGACCACATGTACGCCACCTTCTACGCCTACGAGTACCCACTCGTCGACGCCGACGAGGCGTTCGAACCGTCGGGACTGTCGGCGGCCAAGGCGGAGAAACTGGTCGAATTGGAGAACAAGCGCGCCCTAGAGGACTGCGGGATCGTCTGTCGATTCTCGCGGGGAACGATGACCCGGGAGCGGTTCGAGGCGCTGTTCGACGCCGACTTCGACGACCTGCTGGACGTCGGCGGGCGCGTCGTCGAACTCGAACGCCACTTCAACAACCAGCGCGGCTTCGACCGGGAGGACGACGACCTGCCCTACGACCTGCCCGACTTCGAGACGGCACTCGACAGTTACTACGCGGCGCGCGGGTGGACCGCCGAGGGTGTCGTCCCCGACGGCGCGGTCGGCCCGACCGGTGCGGACTGACGCGGTGCGGTCGCCCGTTCGGTCGTAGGTTTATCCGTCTCGGCCGCCGAGCGAGGGTATGGCCATCGATCCGAACTTCGAACGCAACCGGGAGCAGGTCGACGAGGAGGACGGTGTCGCCGTCTGGGGGCCGGTCGAGCCGCCGGAGAAACTCGGCATCCACGGCACCCACGTCGCCGTCGACTTCGACATCTGTCTCGCGGACGGCGCCTGTCTCGAGGACTGTCCGGTCGACGTCTTCGAGTGGGTTGAGACACCGGGACACCCCGAGAGCGAGATCAAGGCCCACCCGACCTACGAGGATCAGTGCATCGACTGCATGCTCTGTGTCGACGTCTGTCCGGTCGACGCCATCGACGTCGACCCCAGCCGCGAGAATCGTCTCTAACGCACGAACGATTAAGTGCGTTACCGTGGTACAGTATCACATGGAGCTGACCGAACAGCTGAACTTCGATCATCAGGATCGCCGGGACATTTACGAGTACGTCGAGGCCCAGGGATCGGTTCGGGCCGACCAGGCGCGGCGGGCGCTGAATCTCGACCCGGAGGCGTTCGGTCACCACCTCACGATCCTGCGTCGGGACGGCTACATCCGACAGGAGGGCAAGCGGCTTCGCGTCGCCTACCGCGAGGAGGACGTCGAGGAGTACGACGCCGACGACGTCGTCTACACCATCCGCGCGGCCGAGCAGCGCGACCTCTCCGGGCTCGTCGGCGTCATCCGGCAGGTCGCACGCGAGGGAACGTACATCGAGGCGGAGACGGTAGCGGACCTGTTGGACCACGAGGAGGTGATCCTCAGGCACAACGAGGTCCGGTCGCGGATGGTCTTCGTCGCCTGTGTCGACGACGAGGTGGTCGGGTGGGTCCACCTCGACCTCCCCGAGACGGAGAAACTGGCACACACGGCGGTGTTGACCGTGGGGTTGCTCCCGGGGTATCGCGGCGACGGCATCGGCTCCGCGTTGCTCGACCGCGGGGTCAGGTGGGCGTGCGAACACGACTTCGAGAAACTCTACAACAGCGTCCCCGCGACCAACGAGACGGCGATCGTCTTCCTCGAGGACCGAGGGTGGGAGGTCGAGGCCGTCCGCAACGACCACTACCGGATCGACGACGAGTACGTCGACGAGGTGATGCTAGCGACCTTCCTCGAGTGCTAGCGTAGCGATCGAAGCGGTCCGTGCGCCCGACTGCAGTCGAATGAACTCGGACGGGTGACGGCCTTCAGTCGGGGGTGACGTACCGGCGGCGCTCCTCCCGGGCCGCCGCCGTGCCGTAGCGCTCGACGAGCGGCCGGAACGCGTCGCCGAGCGCCCGCATACACTGCCGCGTGGAGACGTAGTCCAGATCGTCGGCGACGCGCGCCCAGTCGGCGGTCTGTAGCGGTTTGCGGACGAGGAGGCGTTCCTGTCGGTCGGTCAGCGCGTCGTCCGGGTCGACGAGCTGTGCCATCGCCAGATCGCGAAAGGCGCCGGGGGCGGCGTCGTACAGCCCCGGCCCGTAGGCCGCGGCGGCGACGACCCGCCACTCGTGATCGGAGAGGTCGGGCGACGGCGACGCGTCGGTCGCCCGCAACACCGCGCGGGCGACGTCGGGATCGAGGTCCGTGAGCGCGTCCGAGAGGCCGTCGCGCATCCGGGGACGGAACCGGCGTGCGTGGCGGTCGTGCAGGTCACGACCGGCCGGACCGGCCGGTCGGAGCATGATCGCCGAGTACTCCCCGCTCGCCGCGTTGCGCGTCGTCGAGCAGTGAACGGTCCGGTAGCCGTTGCGTTCCCAGAACCGAACGAGCCGGGGCGTCGCACCGAAGCCGACGCCGAACCAGTCGACGTCGGCGCCGAACTCGTCGTGACAGTCGGCGAGAAGCCGGGAGCCGAAGCCGGTCGACCGGACCGCGTGGTGGGTGGCGATCCGGAGGACGCGGTAGCCGACGGGCGCGCCGGCGTCGAGGTCGCGCAACTGGCTCGTGAGCACGTCTGGAATCATGTTGCCGCGCACGCGTGCGCCCTCGTACATTTTCGTTCTAAGCGGCTCGCGGAGGCCGCCCTCCCGGGCCAACAGCACCACCGCAGCGACGTGACCGCCGACCGTGAGCGCCCGACAGTCGAGGTTCGGCGCGTCGAGCAGGCGCACCAGGTCGTCGGGCTCCGTCCGGTAGTGTGCGAGGACGAGGAGGCCGAAGGCCTCCCGGAGCAGGTGTTCGTCCGCGAGCAGGTCGGCGGCGTCGAGCGCCCGGTAGGCCGCGTCGTGGGGCGTCGTCTCCGCGACGAGCTGGTCGGCGGCGGGTCTGGCGTCGAGCAGGAGGGCACGGAAGGCCCACACCTCGACCGGGTCGCCCGCCGCGTAGCGGATGGGGTCGTCGAGTCGGACGTCGACCACGTCGCGCTCGTCGCGCTCGTCGCGGAGGTGGTCGCGAAAGCGGACGTCGAACCCGCGGCCGGTCCCCTCGTAGCCGTGGACGGTCGTGACGAACGCGACGGCGGGAGCGTCGAGGAAGGCGGTCAGGCGACGGACGGGGAGGGACGCGGCCTCGTCGACGACGACGGCGTCGGGATCGTCGGGAAGGGCGACCGCCTCGGCGGGGTCGAGAAACCGCACGCGGCCGCCGTCGGCCGTCACGAGTGTTCGGCTCGTCTCGTCGGTTAGCCGGCCCAGCGCCGCGAGCAGCGATCGGGCACGCTCGAACACCTCGGCTGCGTTGCGGTACGCGGGGGCGGTGACGAGGACGTCCCGTCCCTCGGCGGCGAGGCTGCCGGCCGCGAGACCGGCCGCCGCGGACTTCCCCCGTCCGCGGTCGGCCGCGACGACGACGGCACCGCCCGCCCGGAGTCCTTCGAGGGCGGCCACGGCGTCGGCCTGATCGGTCGTGAGACACGCCGCGTACGCTGCCGCGGGGAAGGCGGTGTCGGCGGGCGCCGACGGGTCGGAACGGGGACGGGCCGGCGGTGGATCGGTCAACCCATCACACACGACGACGTCGGCGTCGGTATCGACGACGGCGACGCCCGGATGCTCGGAGAGCGTGTCGACCAGCCGGCGGCGGAAGTGACCGGTCACGTCCCCGACGGTGGACGGTGGGACCGCGAGGCGCGCGTCCGCGTAGTCGGCGGTCGGCCAGTCGTCGAACGGGGGTGTCACGAGGACGAACAGGCCACCGCCGTCGACGGCGCCGACGACACGGCCGAGGAGGTTCGCCGAGAACCCGGCGTGACAGTCGAGGACGACGGCGTCTCGCGTGGTTCCGAGGAGTCGGTCGGCGTCGTCGGGGGCGATTCCCGTCCCCTCGCGGGTCGTGACCAGCGTCGCCTCCGGCTCGTCGAGCGCCGTGAGGACGTCGCCGGCGGCGTCGAGGCCGGCGTCACGGCCGCCTGCGAGAACGAGGAGCCGCCGCTCGTTGGCCCGTTCGGCCTCGGCCCGGAGCGCGGTGACGAGGTCGGCGAGGGTCATGTCTCCGCGTTCCCCGGCAGCGACCAAGGGCCTTGCCCTCATGGTGCCGGGCGTGTGCCGGCGTCACACGCTGTGCCGGGTTTGAAAGCGCTTTTATGGGGTCCCCAGCTATTGAGGGGTACAGCCTGTCCGGGGTTGATGATGCGCCTCGCCATCAGGGATTCTGCCTGGTGAGGTGTGCGAGCCCACGGGCGGGGGGTACAAACAATGTCAGTTTACGTCAATTTCGATGTCCCGGCGGACCTCGCGGAGAGCGCCATCGAGGCGCTCGAAGTAGCGCGAGACACGGGTAGTGTCAAGAAAGGAACCAACGAGACGACAAAGGCCGTCGAGCGCGGCAACGCCGACCTCGTCGTCATCGCGGAGGACGTCCAGCCCGAAGAGATCGTGATGCACCTCCCCGAACTGGCCGACGAGAAGGGGATTCCGTACGTCTTCGTCGAGACCCAGGACGACGTCGGGCACGCTGCCGGCCTCGAGGTCGGGAGCGCGGCGGCGGCCATCGTCGACGCGGGCGACGCCGATGAGAGTGTCGAAGACATCGCCACGAAGGTCGAGGACCTCCGGTAAGCCACTATGAGCGCCGAAGAGAGTGCCAGCGACTCGATGCCGGCGGAAGTCATCGAGATCGTGGGCAAGACCGGCATGCACGGCGAGGCCATGCAGGTCAAATGTCGCATCCAAGAGGGATCGAACCAAGGGCGAATCATCACGCGCAACGTGCTGGGCCCCGTCCGCGAGGGCGACGTGCTCCAGCTGCGCGAGACACAGCGCGACGCGGACTCCATCGGAGGACAGTAATGGTCGACACGCGAACCTGTGATTACACGGGCGAGGAGATCGAACCGGGTACTGGGACGATGTACGTCAAGACCGACGGCACGATCCTGCACTTCGTGGACTCCAAAGCCGAGAAGAACTACTTCCTCGGCCGCGAGGCCCGCGACCTGGAGTGGACCCAAGAGGGTCGAGCCGCCGGCGGTCAGGGCGACGAATGAGCGACGCCGAGCGCACCTTCGTGATGGTCAAGCCCGACGGCGTTCAGCGCGGGTTGATCGGCGAGATCATCTCCCGGTTCGAGGATCGCGGCCTCAAGCTCGTCGGCGCGAAGTTCATGCAGATCTCCGACGATCTGGCGCACGAACACTACGGCGAACACGAGGGCAAGCCCTTCTTCGACGGCCTCGTCGACTTCATCACGTCCGGTCCCGTGATGGCGATGGTCTGGGAGGGACAGGACGCGACCCGGCAGGTCCGGACCATGATGGGCGAGACCGACCCCGCCGAGTCGGCTCCCGGGACGATCCGTGGTGACTTCGGTCTCGATCTCGGCCGGAACGTTATCCACGGCTCCGACCACGAGGACGAGGGCGCAAACGTTCGGGAGATCGACCTCTTCTTCGACGAGGACGAACTCCAAGAGTACGAGCGGGTCGACGAGACCTGGCTGTACGAGTAGCTACGTCTCGCCGAGGTAGGCGGTGACGAGTCTTTCTTCGGCCCGACGCAACCGGTAGGAGAGCGTCGACCGCGGCACGTCGAGCGTCGACGCCAGGTCGTCGAGTGTCACGTCCCGTGGCGTCTGATAGTAGCCGTGATCGAGCGCGGCTCGCATCGCTCGCCGTTGATCCGGGGGAAGTTCGACCGAACCCAGCGAGTCGTGGCCCCACCCGTCGGCCTCACACAGGTGCCCCATTCGAAAAGTGAGTTCCGGCCGGAGGTTCGCGCTCAGGGCGTCGTAGAGCAGACCCACCTTCTCGTCGGACTGCATGAAGATGCGCCAGTTGTGTCGTGCGTCCCGTCGAGTGGTGCAAAAAAGCGACCCGGGCGGTAGATACCGGGCCGAGAGCGTCTGGATGGTCTCGCCCCCCTCGATCCCCTCGAGGTGAGTGTAGATCACACGCTCGTCGTCCGACCGGTCCAGTACGTCGTGAGTGCGGTCGGCCGTACAGTCCGTGCCGGTGATCGACGCTGTCCGGACCGTCTCGTCGACTCGGAGTCGTTCGACCGCATCGAGTGCCGCCGTCGGGCCCGTGAGTCGCTCGACTCGCCAGAAGCTGTCCTCGGTCACACAGCTGTGCAACGCTTCGGCGACGAGCGTCGGGTGATCGATGAAGACGTCCATCACCGGATCGGCGCCAACCTCGTACACGATGTCGAAGGTGAACTCGCGCATCAGGCGACCTCCCGGTCGTCGTGAGACACCGTCAACACACCTCGGAGTATGCCGGCCAGCGCATAAGACTTCCCTAAAGTCGGGCGGTCGACACGAGTTGTCGCTCGACAACTCAATCATTATTTATGGTCGCGATGTGAATGATACTGTCTGGCATGAGTACTGACGAACCCAGCCAATCGATCGAGAAGCACGGACACGAACACCACGAGGTCGAGGGACCGGGCTATCCGACGCCCGGGGCGATGCGAACCGAGTCCGAACGCGAGAAGACGGCGTTCGTCATCGCGCTCCGGGTCGGGATGGACGTCGACGGCTCCGACTTCATCGGCGTCGTCGACCTCGACCCCGAATCGGACACGTACAGCGAACTGGTCGACACCGTCGAGATGCCGAACAAGGGCGACGAACTCCACCACTTCGGCTGGAACACCTGTTCGTCGTCGTGTCACGCCGAGGGGCTGATGCGCGATCACCTGATCGTTCCCGGACAGCGGTCCTCCCGCATCCACATCCTCGACGCCGAGGACCCGCGGAACATGGAGATCGAGAAAGTCATCGAGCCCGAGGAACTCTTCGAATACGACCTGTCTGCGCCACACACCGTCCACTGTGTCCCCGGCGGAAAGGTGGTCATCAGCATGCTCGGGGACGCCGACGGCGAACTCCCCGGCGGCTTCCTGCAACTCGATCAGGAGGACTTCTCCATCGACGGCCGGTGGGAGGCCGACCGTGGACCGGTAGAGATGCAGTACGACTACTGGTACCAACCCCGGCACAACGTGATGATCTCGACGGAGTGGGCCGCACCGAAGACCTACTATCCAGGCTTCGACCTCGACGACGTCGAGGCGGGTAAGTACGGCGACAGCATCCACATCTGGGACTGGGAGAACAGGGAACACCAGCAGACCCTGACCTTCGGCGAGGAGGGGCAGATTCCGCTCGAGATCCGAATGCCCCACGATCCCGAGGAGACCCAAGGCTACGTCGGCGCGGCGCTGTCCTCGAACATCCTCCGGTTCTGGGAGGAGAGCGACGGCGTGTGGGAGTGGGAGAAGGTCATCGACGTGGAGTCCCGCGAGCATCCCGACTGGGATATGCCCGTCCCCGGTCTCGTGACGGATATCGTCCTCTCGCTGGACGATCAGTACCTGTTCTTCTCGAACTGGCTGCACGGCGACATGCGGATGTACGACGTCAGCGACTTCGGTAACCCCCGCTTGGTCGACCGGATCTGGGCCGGCGGCAACTTCGGCGACCGACAGGAAATTCAGGGCACCGAAATCCGCGGTGCGCCGCAGATGCTGCAACTCTCCCGCGACGGCAAGCGCGTCTACTGGACCACGTCCCTCTTCTCCTCGTGGGACAACCAGTTCTACCCCGAAATCGGCGAGCAGGGATCGCTGATGATGAAAGCGGACGTCTACCCCGACGAAGGGCGGATGGAACTCGACGAGGACTTCCTCGTCGACTTCGGCGACGCCCCGGGTGGTCCGGCCCGCGCCCACGAGATTCGCTGGCCTGGCGGGGACTGTACCAGCGACGTCTGGCAGTAGATGCACCGGGTCACCCTGGAGTGGCGCGACGGCGGTGAAGCGGTCGTCGAGGTGATGGAGGGGGAGTCGATCATCGACGCCACCGAGCGTGCGGACCTCGGCGTCCCCTACGGTTGCCTGTACGGGGCCTGTGGCACCTGCACCGGGCGACTGCTCTCGGGTGATCTCGTCCACGTCGAGCGACCCCGGGGGCTGAAGCCACGTCACCGACGGGACGGCTACGTCCTGCTCTGTGTGGCCGAACCGCGTTCCGACTGCCGGATCGAGGTGGGGGCGCAGGTGCAAGCCGATCTCGTGCCGAACCCTTGGAAATGAAGTCGATCGTTCGGGGAGCGGCGGGCACCGCAGTCGGCGCCGTACTCCTGTCGACGCCAGCCGCCGCCCACGGCGTCGCCGCCGCCGCGACCGGCCTCCCCTTCACCCTCGTCGTCGCGGGCGTCGTCGTCGTCAGCCTGCTCGGTGGCGGGGTCGTACTCGTGGCGTACGGGCGCGTCTCGGCGGTGACACATCGGGCCATCGTGCCGTTGCTGGTGGCCGGACTCGGCTGTGCCGCCCTGGGTCTCGCTATCAGCCGAGCGACGGCGACGACTCTCGTCGGGACGGCCGTCGGCGCCGGCGTCGTCTACCTGGGTCGCGACGCTGGAGTCACGGACTGTGGCGCCTGTGCCGACGCCACCCTCGGCGCCGTGACGCTACACCGCGGGCTCGAAGGCGTGGTCCTCGCTACCGTCTACGCCGCCGACGCCGCCCTCGGCCTCGCGGGTGCCGTCGTCGTCGCGGTCCACGCAGCCGCCGAGACGGCTGCGGTTGGCTCACTGTACGCGGTGGCCGGCCGCCGATACGCCGTCGCCGCAGTCTGTCTCGTCCAGGCGGGGTTCGTCGGCGGCGTCGCCGTCGGGTGGAGCGTCGTCGACGGCATCCCACCCGTCGCCGAGGCGGGGGTGCTGGCGCTCGTCGGCGGCGTCCTCCTCGCCGTCGGGGGCCGCGAGGGATACCACCGCTATACCGGGGAGCGACCGGTCACCGCGACGTAGACGGCTCCCCGGTACGAGGCAGTCGCGTGGCCCGTCGCCGCGGCTCGGTAGGTGACGTTGGTGAACGCCGGCGTGACCGAGGAGTGCACTGCGTTCCCGCAGCCGACATCGACCACCAGTTTGATCAAAGCTGTCCCGCTATCCGGGATCCGGACTTCGACTGCCGCTGACGGTGCGTCCCGGATCCATCAGGGGCCCTCCTGCCACGAATCGGACACGGCTATGTCACTGCCGGCGGTGAGAGTCACTTATTTTACGTAAGCGAACCACCGATCCGTCGATGGACGATGTCGACCGAGGGGCGATCCGTGACCGGAAAGACGTCTGTGGCGGCTGTGGTGCGACGCTCCGGAAGGTGGGTGACGTTCCCGGAGACAGGCGTGGTGAGGAGTTCGAGTGTTCGCGCGACACCTGCGGGTACGTCGAGTGGCGGATGTACGGCGACACGTACTACGAGATGCTGGAACAGGATGGGGAGTGACCTGCCGTGAGACGGCGACAGTTCCTCGACACGCTCGTGGGCGGCGTCACCGCGGGATTCGCCGCGCTCGCTGGCTGTCAGGCGGGTGGCAGTCCGGAGACCGTTCCAGGGACAGAGTACCCGACCGTCGACGAGTGGCTGACCGAAACCGATGTCGGGAGCGCCGACGAGACGTACGACGGCGAGTTACTGGATCGTCGGGGCGACTCGGAGGTCCGGATCGACGTCGGAAGCGGTGGCAACGGCGGCACCTCGGCGTACGACCCGTCGGGGGTGGTCGTCTCACCGGGGACGACGGTCCGATGGGTGTGGGTCGACGACCGCGAAATGCACAACGTCGTCGCGGATCCCGATCGCCAGCTCGGCGAGTCCGACTACGAGTTCAGATCCGGTGGGCCCGTCACCGAGAAAGGCAACGAATTCACGATGAGTCTCGACCGCGAGGGAGTCGCCCTGTATCACTGTGAGGGCATCAGCGGTGCCACCCAGGGTCGTCGGCGGGAACCTGCCGGTGCCACCCGTCTCGACGCCGGTGGCGGCCAGTCGCCAGCCCCGGGGCTGACTGCCGGTCGGGCCACCAGTGGCAGGTCTCCCCCGCTCTTTCACCTCGAACCCCACCTCTCCCACGGGATGAAAGGTGGAATCGCAGTCACCGAGTGATGGAACGGCCGTCTCTCGCATGTATCCCGCCGTCGGCTGCTGGACACGAGAGATCGGCCCTTGGACGGACTGCTGTGACCGTCGGCCGGGACGACCGAACGCTATCGTGCGATCAGTCCGGCACTGGCTGACGGCAGTCGGTATTAGTTGCCATCGCCGTCGACCAGCAGTCGGTCGACGTCAGCCCCGGACAGTTCAGTGGCCGCCGAGAGCAGCGTCCGGGTCTGCTCGTGTTCCGGTGACTGGAAGACGGACGCGACGGCCCCCTGTTCGACGATAGCGCCCTCGTGGAGGACGGCGAGTTCCTCGGCGTACGTGACCGCCTGGGCGATATCGTGGGTGATGTGCAACAGCGTGATGTCGCGGTCGGCCACGAGGTCGTAGAGCAGGTCGAGCAACTCCCGTTGGAGCGGCGCGTCCAGCATCGACGTGGGCTCGTCGGCGATCAGCAGCGACGGCTCCGAGACGAGTGCGCGGGCGAAGGCGACGCGCTGGCGTTCGCCACCCGAGAGTTCGGCAGGATACCGGCCGGCGTAGGAGTCCGCTGGCGTCAGGTCCACGGCCGCGAGCGCGTCGTGGGCGCGTCGGACCCGTTCGTCTCTCGACCCGACGTCGTGGATGTCGAGTGGTTCCGTGACCACTTCTTCGACGGGGCGGTTCGGCGCCAGCGAACTGTAGGGGTCCTGGAAGACGTAGTGGACCGCCTGGCCCAGTGTCCGCCGACTCCACTCGGCGACCGGCCGGCCGTCGACACGGACGACCCCCTCGTCGGGGGAGACTAGGTCCACAGCCATCTGACCGAGCGTGCTCTTGCCGGCACCGCTCTCGCCGAGCAGCGCCACCGACTGCCCACGGTCGATGGTGAAGCTCGCATCGTCGAGTACCTGTTCGTCGCCGAAGCGCTTCGAGACGCCGTCGTACACCAGAGAGGGATCAGCGTCGGTCGGCGTCGGATCCGGAGCCGAGTCGGCCGACTGAACGGGCGTCTGGCACGCGAGCAACTCTTCAGTGTAGGGATGATCCGGATCGGTCTGCAGTCGATCGGTCGTCCCAACCTCGAGAATCCGACCTTCGCTCATGACTGCGATTCGGTCGGCGATGCTGGTCACCGCCGCCAAGTCGTGGGATACCACGATGGTCGACAGGTTCCGGCGAGCCCCGGCTTCCTCGAGCAACTCGAGGGTGTTGACCGTCGTCACGACGTCCAGGCCGGTCGTCGGCTCGTCGACGATCAGCACCGACGGGTCGTTCACCAGGGCAGTCGCGACGACGGCACGCTGGCGCATCCCGCCGCTGACCTCGAACGGGTAGCGGTCGTGACTCTCCTTGGGCAAGCCGACCGCTGCGAGTTGCTCGTGGGCGCGCTCCGCGGCCGTCGACCGATCGCAGTCACAATGCACCTCGACGGCCTCGATCACCTGGTCGACGATCCGAATCCGGGGGTCGAGGGCGTTCATCGCCTCCTGGGGAACGAAGCCGATCTCGTCGCCGCGGATCGCGGCTATCCCGCCGCTCTCGCCGGAGTCCCGGTCGGTATAGAGCCGGACCCGGCCGTCGATCACCCGGCCGGGTTCTCGCAGGAGATCGAGTACTGCGAGCGCGACGCTGCTCTTGCCGGAGCCGGACTCGCCGACGACGCCGAGCGTCTCCCCGGACTGGAGGGCGATGCTCACGCCGTCGACGGCGACGGTACCGGGGTTTCCATAGGCGACTGTGAGGTCGTCCACCTCGAGAACGGGGGTTCGATCGGAGTCGGAATCGCGGTCGGGTGCGGGTTCGTGACCGAGGGTAGTGGATGCGTCGCCGTCGCGTCCGCCGCTGTCGGCTCCGACTCCGGCTCCGTCAGCGACCGAGGTCGCCTGACTCCGTGACAGTATCTCGAAGTCGGCACTGGGAACGTCGGTGGCGATGCTCCGACGGGTGGCCCCGGAGTGACGCTCGACACCGAGTGTGACGAAAATGAACGACAGCACGCTGACGGTGATGGCCAGCCCCGGCGGAATTACCCACCAGACCCAGGCCCCAGTCAGGAAGGCACTGCGCTGTTGTGCCCAGAAGAGTATCGATCCCCAGGACGGCTGCGTCGGGTCGCCGAGTCCGAGAAACGACAGCGCCGCCTCCAGCAGGATGGACATACTGACCGCCCGAGCGTACTGGGCGATCACGATCAGCAACACGGCGGGGACGACGTACCGGACGGCGACGTGTCGCGCGGAGGCACCCATCGCCGTCGCAGCCTCGACGAAGTCCTCGCGGCGCACCTTGAGTACCTCCGCGCGCAACTCGCGGGCGGGGCGGGCCCACATCACCGCCGCCAGCACTCCGATGGTCGTCCACAGCCCCGGCCCCATCAGGGCGGCGACGACGATGATCAACGGCAGGAACGGAATCGTCAACACGATGTCGACTACCCGCATGAGCGCGCTCTCGACGCGCCCACCGACGACGCCCGCGGTGACACCGACCAGCGTGCCGAGGAGTATTGCGGCAGTCCCTGCGACCAAGCCGACGAACAGCGAGACGCGGGTGCCGATCAGCAGCAAGGAGAAGATGTCCCGGCCGGCGTCGTCAGTGCCCAAGAGGTGGTCGGCGCTCGGGGGCGAAAACGGCTCACCGACGAGTCGCTCGTTGGGATAGGGCGCGAACGTCGGCCCAAAAATCCCGATGCAGAGGAACAAGAGAATCCCAACGCCACCGATAACGGTGAACCACTCGATGTCGCCCTCGGGCGTCCGCAACAGTCTGCCGGTCCGGTCGAGAGTCCCGTCGTCGCTCACCGGCGTCCCTCCCGCTGATCCGCACCTGTTCGTGGATCGAAGTAGGGGTAAGTCAGGTCCGCGACGAGGTTCGCACCGATGACGGTGACCGTGAGCACGAGGAATGCACCCTGCAACAGCGGGTAGTCGCGTTCGAGCGCAGCATCGAAGATGACCCGGCCGATGCCGGGAATCGAGAACACCGTCTCGATGACGACCGCACCGCCGATGGCGACCCCCATCTGCAGGATAAAGCGGGTGTACACTGGCAACAGCGAGTTCGGGACGGCGTGCGTGTAGAGGATCCGACGGTCGGAGAGTCCCTTCGCCCGCGAGAACAGGAGGAAATCCTCGGCGAGCGTCGAGAGGACGGTGTTTCTCGCGATGAGATAGATACTCCCGAGGCGCACCAGCGCGAGCGCCGTGACCGGGAGGACGAGATGCCAGGCGATATCGAGAACGGCCCCGATCCCCGAGAGCCCGGTGTCGGCCGACCTGATGCCCGAGGATGGGAACCATCCGAGCCAAGTCGCAAAGATGGCGATGAACAACATTCCGAGCCAGAAGCCGGGTGCCGACATCGCCAGCACGATGGTGCCCATCAGCCCCACGTCGGTTCGGTCGCCCTCGTGCCAGGCGCTTATCGCACCGAGGATGGTTCCCAAGACGGCCGCGAGTACGAGCGCGGATCCCACGAGAAGCAACGTCCACGGGAGCCGAGTCAGAAGAACCTCCGTCACCGGTTGCCCGAAGGTGAGTGAGGTTCCCAGATCGCCTTGGACGGCGGCAACGAGGTAGTCCACGAACTGGACGTGCAGCGGTTCGTCGAGTCCGAACCTGGCGAGTTCCTCCGCCCGTTCGGCCGGGCCCAGTTCGGTCGCCTCCGGCCCGATGACGTACAGCAGCGGATCACCGGGCGCGAGATGGGGCAGCAGGAAGTTGATCCCGACCGCCGCCAGGAACGTCAGCCCGTACTCGAGAACCCGCTGCCCGAACTGCCGAGGCGAGTGCCGCATTCGTCAGTAAAACTCTCTGGTTATCGCGTCGCGACGATCCGCCGGTTCGATGAACGAGTATTTGTGCGCGATGCCCTGGCCAGGAGTCTCGGCCCACAGATCGTGGGCGTCGGGGCGATAGCCCAAGAGATCCTTGGGATACCACAGCGGTATCGCGACCGGCTGGCGGTTGTGCAGCCGGTTCATCTCGTGGTACACCTCCAGCATCTGCTCGGTGGAGGTCGCCTCGAAGTAGTCCTGCTGGAGCCGTTCGTACTCGGGGTACGCGAGATCCTCGGGGTCGGCGTCGTGGTCACCGAGTAGTCCCTGTCCCGGCGAGACGTTCCACAACAGGTTCGGTCCGCCACGGTGGTTCATCACGAACTGATCGGGATCCGCGGCGAGGTGAAAGTTCGAGGTCGAGATGTACATGTCGTAGGCGTCAAGCCGGCCGTAGTACGACCGAATCGTGCCGAAGTCGGTGGTCTGGACCGTAACGTCGATACCGAAGTTCGAAAGTTGGTCGGCGACGATTTCGCCGGCACGGATGTGCTGGGGCTCGTTCGAGGCGATGTCGAGCTGGAACTCTAGGGGCTCACCCTCGGGAGATTCGCGGACACCGTCGCCGTCCGCGTCGGTGTAGCCGAGTTCGTCGAGCCGCTGGCGGGCAAAGTCCGGCCGGTACGGGATTTCGATGTCGTCGGCCGTCCACGGCGAGCGTGGGTGGGGAAAGCCCTCGCTGCCGGAGATAGCTTCCCCGAGCATGACGATATCGACGACGGCGTCGAGGTCGATCGCTCGCGAGAGCGCCCGCCGGAACTCGTGGTCCCGGAACGGTAGACGCGAGAAGTTCAACCGGAGCTCGACACCCTGCAACTGCGTGGCCTCGACGACGTCGACCGCATCGTCGGATTCGAAATCGGCGAGTGTCTCGGGCGGAATCGGCCGGACGGTCGAGTCGATTTCACCCGTTTTCAACTGGGTGAACGTCACGGAGGAGTCCGGAATGATCTCCACGACGAGCTCGTCGACGATCGTGTCGCCGTAGAACCAGTCACCGGTGGCCTCGAACCGGAGCCGTTCACCCTGTTGGTACTCGACGATCTCGTAGGGACCGGTCCCGACAGCCAACTCGGTGTACTCGTTGGGATCGTCGACCTCGCTCCAGACGTGCTTGGGCAAGATTGGGAGATCAGCGAAAGTGATGTCCGCGAGCGTCGGTGTCGGGTACTCAGTGGTGAACTCGACGGTCTCGTCGTCGAGAACTTCCGCCTCGACGATGTGGGGGACTTGGCTGACGTGGTGTGCGTTCCGCGAGTGCGGGCCGTCCCGGTAGTAGCCGACGCTGAATGCGACGTCCTCGGGCGTGAACGGTTCGCCGTCGTGCCACTCGACGCCGTCGCGGATGGTCGCGGTCCACGTCAGGTCGTCGACCTGGGTCACGTCGGTCGCTAGTCCCGAGACCGGTCCGGTGAACGGCATCGGAAACAGCAACTTGTCGTGGACGAGTTCGATGAGCCAGTCCCAGCGCGCGTTGTTCGTGATGTAGGGATTCATCGGCGACCCCGGATCCTGGATGATCGAGATCCGGAGCGTATCGCTATCTACACTTCCGTCACCTTCGTCAGTGGAACTTCCACATCCCGCAAGTCCAACGACGCCGGATGCGGTGAGTCCTGCCAGTACCTGTCGCCGCGTCTGTGCGTTCCCTCGACCTCGATCTCGATCTTTAGGTGGCTCCGACATGATATTCACTCCCTTTGACTGAACTTACTTCGGTTTTCTGAACATAGGTGTTCGCAGGATTTGTAAATAGATTTTGCACATTATTTGATATTATAAAACAATTGATTTTTCGAGAGCGCCCCTGCCGGGCGGCGACGTTCATTCGAGTGGCGAACGGCCGCCCTTGCCGGCGCGCTCCTGACGATGCGCACATCCGAGAGCCACGAGCTACGACCACGGTGACAGGTCTCCAGCGAACGACCCTTTAGGGCAGGAACGACGAAGTCAGTGCGCCTGCAGCGGCGTTCGAGTCGCCCGGATACGGACTCTACGTCGTCTACGGTCACCGAGTCGGGACCGCTCTCGAAGTATCTCCAGTCGCTTCGACGACTTCGGTCCGTCGACCGCAACGTGCCCGTGACCGCGTCGCGGAAACAGGCCGAACACTCGCACTACCACGTTAGACGTAGTCGTCGGTGTCGGGAAACGGATCCGGCAGCCGAACGGCCGGGACTGTACTGACCATGCCGACATAGAGCGCCCCGACAGACGCGAACCTCGACCGACAGACAGCGTCTCACGCTCGAGTCATCCACGGACGGGGACCGGCAGCAGACTCGACGACCCTGCCTGCGGGTCGGTCGGTAACTACCACTTCTCGGTGGTCGGCGTCTCCTGATACCATAGAGGCGGTTGGCGATCGGTGTCGATCACGCTACTGGAACCGTCTCTGGCCGACTCATCCGGGTTTGAATGCAGCGGAGTCGGTCATCACCCCGTTTCTTGCGTTACCCACTGTAACAGCGGGCGGAGACGACGTTCGAACTCCCGTCCGCGCGTGGTGAGCGAGTACTCGACGTGTGGCGGGACTTCATCGTAGCTCGTCCGTTCGAGTAGCCCTGCCTCTGTCAGTGCGCTCAGTCGGTCGGCGAATGCCGACGAACTGTTCACGCTCAGCGCGTCCGCGATTTCGGAGTGGCGCTTTGTGCCACCGTCGGCGAGTAAGCCGATAATCGCGAGCGTGTACTCCTTGGCCAGTAGATCCAGTAAGTCGTCGACGGGACAGTAACAGGTCTGTTGGGCGGCCATGGGCGTCGATACATCCGTCGTACAACAACCACACGAGTCCTTGGCCATACCTGTAGGTAGTAGATCAGTGGTAAAAGGATATTCGCCGTCACTCACCGACCGTTCAGCCTGGAGAGCAGGCTTGATATCGAGGACGGGCGTCCTCTCTACCGCGTCGAGGCCCTCACACGGCGCGTCGAATCCTTGACACCGGGTAGCGTACACGAACAGTCACGCTCAGCAACCGGCCGTCACTCGCGTTCACGTTTCGTTAGTGGAGCGCCGCTAATGGTGGATAAAACCCGACGTAAGAATTTATTTCAGAATGGGGTCGGAGGGATTTGAACCCCCGATCGACTGATATCTCCGGTCGCGCCTCGGTACTCCAGAGGGTCGTCGTCGCGCGGCGATGATCAGTCGCGCGCTCGGTATATCAGTCTGGAGTGTCGTCACCGGGCGTTGCCTCTGGAGTCAGTCGCCATGCCGGGCTTGGCCACGACCCCTCGACAGTCCTTTACCCGAAGCGCCCTAAAGGGATTTCGGTTATCGGTCGGTAGCCGACCAGTCGCAGTCCTGGCATTTGTACCCCGTAATCAACTCGGTGACGGAGGGCATGTACGCGACAGAGAGGACGTCGCCGTCGCAGTCGGGACATTGCCGGTCGGCATCTTCGATAGCGTCGGCCTCCATCGGCGGTTCGCCCTCGATCAGTTCGGCCAGGTGTTCGGCGGTCACCATCCGACCCTGCACGACGCGGTTTGTCATACTTCCAAGCTGGACATCGAGACGGGTAAGCCCTGCGTACGGCGCCGCGTCGAACGTGACGACCGATAGCTTTTGGTACTATGGAGGGATATGGACTGATACGGATAGATACCATGCACGGTGGCGTACGCGGCCGACGGGCTGGTGGGGTGAGAACCCCGTGACTGCACCGTACAGCTACGATGGGATGTTGTCGCTGGGCCCGAATCGTGGATCCCAGTACGTCTGCTCACAGTGTGATTCGACGTTCGACGACGACCGCTACCTCTGTCCCGTCTGTGGAACGCTCACGCTCGAGCGTCGTTCCGCGGAGTCCTGATCGGGGCAGATGGGTTGAAAGCCGGCAGAACTATTTTTCTCCCGGGTCTATCGGGGTAGTGTAGCCGGATCGACTCGGCGTCGCCATGACCTCGTCACCACCCCGCGTCCTCGTCGTCGAGGACGAGACCGAACTGGCCGAACTGTTCGCCGAGTGGCTCTCCGAAGAGTACGCGGTGGACGTCGCGACGAGCGGCGAGGAGGCGCTGACGCTGATCGACGAGGACACCGACGTCGTATTGCTCGACCGCCTGATGCCCGGCATGTCCGGCGACGAGGTACTCGAGCGAACCCGCGAGCGCGGGCTCGAGTGCCGGGTGGCCATGGTGACGGCGGTCGAACCGGACTTCGACGTCCTCGACATGGGCTTCGACGACTACGCCGTCAAGCCACTCTTTCGGGAAGACGTCCAGCGACTCGTTCGCGGACTGCTCGAACGCGACGTGTACGATCGGCAACTCTCCGAACTGTTCGCGACCGCCTCGAAACTGGCCGCCCTCGAATCACACAAAGAGCGGGACGAGTTGGCCGAAAGTGCGGAGTACCAGCGACTCAGGGCCGAACTGGATCGGACACGCGAGCGCGTCGAGCAACTCGAATCCGGGATGAGCACGGCGGATTTCGAGGCCGTCTTCTACGACTTCGACCGCGTCGATCTGTAGGCACGGCGCCGCCATCGTCCGACGCGTCGCTCCGTTTCGAAGGTCGTACCAATCGACATTTGTTTCGTGCGGTTGACAGCCAACCGTATGGTACGAACCGACCCAGGTGCGACCGTCGTGCCGTCCCTCGTTCTCAACCGACCTACGATTCGACGCGCTTCCGAACGACGGGCCGAAGTGATCCGGGAGGACGAACGATGAGCGTGAGCAACGCACGAACGAGCGACTCCCTGCTGAGCCTCCCGGAGAATCCGGTCGGCTACGTGGCGATTCTGCTGGCGCTGGTGACGGGCGTGATCCACCTGCTGTTGGGGCCGCGCGTGATGGGCTTCAGCCAGATGCTCGGCATTCTCTTCATACTCAACGGCCTCGGATTCGTGGGTGGTATCGTCGTCTACCTGACCCGCTACTGGCGACGTGAACTCTACCTCGTCGCCGCCGGCTACGCCGTCGTGACGGTCCTGGCCTTCTTTGCCTTCCAGGGCTTCGGCGTCGACGCGTTCTACAGACAGGGGAGCCTGAACCAGATGGCCGTGATCTCGAAGGGCGTCGAAGTGTTGTTCGCCCTCATCACCGGATATCTGTACACCAGTACGGAATGAATCGCCCGCTCGTCAGGGGTTCGGGCCGTCGAAGACCTTTCCGGGGTTCATGATCCCCGCCGGATCGAGGGCGTTCTTGATCGACCGCATCGCGTCTACCGCCGCCTCGCCGTGTTCGGCAACGAGGTAGTCCTGCTTGCCGAGGCCGATGCCGTGTTCGCCGGTCGACGTGCCCCCGAGTTCGATGGCGCGCTCGACGATCTTTCGGGACACCTCCTTCCCTCGCGCGACGTGGTCGGGGTCGTCTGGGTCGACCATCACCGCGTAGTGGAGGTTACCGTCGCCGGCGTGGCCGAAGCAGGGGACGAGGAAGTCCTCCTCCTCGCCGAGTTCCTTCGCGTAGCGGATGATACCGGGGTACTCGCTGATGGGGACGGTCACGTCGCCGGGCGTGAGCGGCGAGAGGCTCTCCTCGTACGGTTCGAGCGCCTCGGCGAGTTCCCGGCGTGCCGCCCACAGCTCGTCCATACCGCGGTCGTTCTCCGCCACCTCGAAACTGGTCACGTTGTGGGCCTCGAACACCGACCGACAGAAGTCGATCTCCTCCTCGATCCCGTGGTTGGCGTGGAACTCGACGAAGACCATCGGCACGTCGGGGAGGTCGGTGTCGAGATGGGCGTTCGACATGGCGGCGCTCAGGCGGTCGATGAGTTCGATCTTCGCCACGTCGACGCCGGAGCGGACGGCGTCGAACACCGCTTCGGCGGCGTCGTCGAGCGTCTCGAAGTGGGCGCGTCCGCCGCGGATCTGCGCCGGTCGCCCGGCCAGCCGTATCGTAACACGGGTGATGACGCCCAGCGTCCCCTCGCTGCCGACGATCAGGTCGCCGAGATCGTAGCCGCTGGAGGTCTTGACCGCCCGGCTCCCGGTCGTGATCACCTCACCCGTCGGGAGGACGACCTCCATCCCGAGCACCCAGTCGCTCACCTCACCGTACTTGACCGTTTTCATCCCGCTGGCGTCGTTGGCGAGCATGCCGCCGATCGTCGAGATGGCGCCCGAAGAGGGAAGCGCGGGGAGAAAGAGGCCGTGTTTCGCCACCGCCTCGTTCACGTCGTCGCCGAGGATGCCGGGCTGGACGTCGATCTGCAGGTCGTCGGGGCGGACGTCCAGTACGGCGTCCATCCGCGTCATGTCGAGGGTGATCCCCCCCTCGACGGGGACGGCGTTGCCCTCCAGACTGGTGCCCGCGGCGTAGGGTGTGACCGGAACTCCGTGTTCGGTCGCTGCTTGCATGATCGACGCCACGTCCGCGGTTGATTCGGGCCAAACCACGACGTCCGGCCGGACCCCGTCCTCGCGGGCGGTGCCCCAGTCGTGAGAGCGTTGCTCGCGGTCGGCGTCGGACACCGAAACCTGGTCGGCGTCGAGTCCCAAGTCGTCGACGAACGTGGTATCGTGTTGCATACCCAGAGTCAGCGGGAGGCGAGTATTAGACCTGTTGTTCGATCGTGACGGGGAGCCGCGGTAGATATCGTTCGTGACGACGCACTCGAGAGACGAGGGGCCGGTCGCGGAGCCGAATCTCAGGATGGATAATCGGCCACGACACTTTTGCTCTCGGGGGTCCTCTCGACGACGATGAGTCTCCGCGGCCCGAACGACCGTCTCACGACCGACCGGCGAGGCCAGTCCGAACCGCTCGCCGTCGTGCTCCTCGTGGGGCTCACCATCGTCGGTGCGGGGAGCGTGGTGGTCTTCGGGGCCGGGGCGATCGACGACTCGACGTCGTCGGTCGATGTCGGTCAGGCGGAGCACGCCCTGACGCAACTGGACTCCAAGACGAGTCTCGTCGCTCACGGCTCGTCGGATACACAGCGTGTCAGACTCACGCGGAACAACCGGGGGAACGTCGCCATCGACGAGGACGCCGGACGGATGACCGTTCGGATCGTCAACGGTACACACGGCGACGAGACGATCATGAACGAGTCGCTGGGTGCCGTCAGCTACGACCGAGAGCGGACGACGCTGGCCTACCAAGGTGGTGGCGTCTGGCGGGCCGACGGCGACGGCAACGGCAGTACGATGGTATCCCCGCCGGAGTTCCACTACCAGCAGGGGACGCTGACGCTCCCCCTGGTCCGTCTCCGGGGCGACGACGTGTCCGGCCGAGAGGTCCGCATCACGCAAGCCGGGCCGACGGACGGCCACTATCCGAACGCCACGCGCTCCAACCCGCTCACGCAAGGGACCGTCTTCGTGACCGTCCAGAGCCGGTACTACCGGGCCTGGGGGACGTTCTTCGCCGAGCGGACGAGCGGGAACGTAACGTACGACGACGCGAATCGAACGGCGACGATCGAGCTTCGAACGCCCTTCGAGAAGCGGGTCGACAACATCCTCGCGACGACCGGTGGCGGGATCGATACGAACGGGAACGGCGATGCGCCGTCACCCTCGGAGACCGGCGTCAACTACCAGCCCGCGGACAGTCGGGTCGAGAGCCGGATTCAGGACTGCCTCGACGGCAACTGCAAGAGCTGGTCGACGAACGTCAACGACGGCGGGACGTACTACACAGAGAGTCAGGTGAAAAACGACGACATCGACGTCGACACCAGCAACGGCGACGTCGCGCTCGTCGTCAACAGCTCCTTCGAACCGAAGACCGTCGACATCAGCGGGTCGAACAACGTCACGGTGTTCGTAAAAGGCGACGTCGGCTTCGGCGACGCCAACGAGGGCGGCGATCCGGACCAACTCAGGCTGCTGGTCCACTCCTCGGGGAGCGTCGACATGGGTGGAAACGCCGTTTTCGTCGGCCTCCTGTACGCGCCCGAATCAGAGGTCGACCTGAACGGGAACGGGGAGATCACCGGCGGCGTCATCGGCGGAAGCATCGACATCAACGGGAATCCGGCCAACGATTTCAACCACGATCCGTCGGTCAACGAAATCGACCTCGGTCTCGGCGCGGGTCCGCCGCCCGTCCTGTACCTCCACGTCTCGGTGACGACGGTGACCGTCGACGACGGCTGATTCGGGGCGTCGGGCGGACTTGGCGGACTCGAGCGATCCGATCACCGGCGGAATTCGGCGCTCGTCGTCGTCCAACTGACGTGTAGTTCGTCCGTCTCGACGGTACAGGAGACGTTCGTCGCACTGTGTTCGTGACAGGTGTCGAATCCACGGGACTGGAACAGGCGCTGCCACGCCTCGGCCCGCGGTGACTCGACAGTGACGTTCACCGCGACGCCGGAGTCGTTCGTGGCGAACGACCGCGTCGTCGGTGGGCTCTTCCGTCGCGTCCGGACCAACACCGTGCTGTCCCCGCCCATCGCGGTGTTGCCGGAGCCGGCGTCGACGTCCGTCACCGGGAGGATGACCTGGCGATCGGACACCACCAGATCCGGCTCCGAGAGCATGACCGTCTCCCCACGGTCAGTCCGGAAGGTCGCCCCGGAGGTGTAGACGATTTCGGTGCCGTCGAGTCGATAGACGATGGGCCGCGTGTGTATCGGGATGGGGGTCGCAGTGACGTTCGTCCTGACCGTGACGTTGACCGTCTCGCCGAGGACGAGGTCGCCACCCCCCAGCCGGAGTTCGGTCGCCCGACTCGGTGCGTCGCCGGTGGACACGTCGTCGACGTTGTCCGCGAGTACGTCGAACGCCCGCTCCATGTTGTTGAGATCCTCCGCGGCCCGAGCGTCGTCGAGCGTCGAAAAGCCCGCGACGTAGACGATACCGGTCGAGGCGACGATCAGGGCGAACACGAGGACGAACCCGACCGTCTCGCTCTGTGCTCGGTTCACGCCGATCGCACCTCCAGTTGCCCGCCGTCGAGGACGATCCGGACGTCGCCACCCTGGACGCTGGTGTCGGCGACGGGTGTCGACGTCGTGAACGCGACCGTCACCGCCGTGTTCGAGGCGGTCGATTCGAGTCGGAGCCGCGAACCCGCCGAATCGACCGATACGGTGTACCCGCTGCCGGCGGTCCGTTCCGGCAGGTCGACCGACACCGACACCGCCGTCGTGTCCGACGTCGACGCGAGCCGATCGGCCGTCATCAGATCCGCGGCGAGGCGCTGTCCCACGACCTCCAGCGAGTCGTGGGTCGTAACGTCTCGACGCTCCTCGACGACACCCCCGCCCGCGGTGAGCAGTCCGGTGACGAGAATCGCCGTGATGCCGAGCGAGAGGACGTAGCCGGCCGCCGTGGAGACGGCGCGGTCGTCGGGGCGTCGGGTCGGCCCGCTGCGAGAGCGCCCACCGCTACTGCTCATCGAAGTAGAACACCTCCTCACTGCCGTCGCTCAGGACGAGCGTGATCGTCAGATCGGCCTCCGACTCGTCGTAGGTGATCGTCAGTGTGCCGACGTTCTGACTGAGTCGCAGTACGTCGACCTCGACATCGGTGGCGCCGGCGTCGATGACGGCGTACTGCCCGCCGGCGGTGCTGTCGTCGACGAAATCGTACCGCGTCCCGTCGGCGTCGAAGATGCCGGGATCCCGGTTCGCCTCGCCGGTCCCGACGTCCGAGCCCCGAACGTCGACTTCGGGGCTACCGCCGTTGTCGACGGTGATCCCGCCGCCGATCCCCGTCGCGTCGATCTCGAACGCCTCGACGGTCACCCGCTCGTCACGAGTGTTCTCGATCCGGAACTCCATCACGTCGCCGTCGCTGGTGTTGATCTCCGCTCCCGCCGCCTTGGCGAACGTGAGCGTCTTCCCACCGGGCGGCGCTCCGGGACCGAAGCCCCGCTCGACCCGGTAGTCCAGCGAGGCGGATCGGTAGGTGATGCGGGTCTGGACGTCGTAGACGACCGGAACCGTGTACGGGGAGTTCGACGAGGTGTTGAAGTTGGAGCCGGGGACCAGCGTCCCTTGCACGATGGCGTCGTAGGTCCCCTCGGTCCGGTTTCCGTAGCCGACGTCGATCTCGTACGGCGGCGAGACGTTCTCGGCGAACGACAGGGCATCGCAATCGACGCCGTTGACGGTGCCGGCCATGAGGTTCAGCCGCGGCGGTCCCGTGGTCGCGTCGCGACAGACGTCGTCGGGGTCGGGATCGGTGGCGTTTCTCACCGCGATCCGTGGCTCCGACGCCGACTGATTCTCGTAGACGTAGACGCTCCACCGGTCGCCGCCGCTTCCGGTCACGTCGATCCGGAAAGACTCGTTTCGCGGATCGTCCGTCGTCTCCAGGCCACCCGTGGTGTTCAGTTCGAACCGTCGCACGTCGTCGGTGGCGCTCACCATCGTCCAGTTGGCCGTGTCCGAGGTGTCGGTCAGGCTTCGGTCCGCGTCGGTCTGTCTGAGTCGTGTCCCGTCGGTGAAGCCGACGATTTCGACGTCCGCGCTGGCGCCACGAGAGCGATGCGGTCGTGACGCGGTGGCCGCGAGCCGGTCGATGCGCTCGGTGACGTTGGCCTCCACGTTCGACCGGCTGGAGTTTTCGACGTCGTTGTGCGCCGTCGTCTCGACGGCCGGCCAGAGGTTGCTCTCGACGGTGTTTCGGTACGAGAGCGCTTCGTCGGCCCCGACGTCGGTGCCGCGAGTCGCGAGGTTCTGAGAGTAGATGGCCGTGTTCAACAACAACACCAGCGCGACGATGATGACCGCGAGGGCGAACCCGGTGACCAGCAGGAGCTGTCCGCGGCTCCGGTCGCTGTCAGTCCCGATCAGATCCGCCATACGGTGATGCGCACCTCCACGACGTTGAATAGCCGACCGCCCGGATCGGCGTCGGCCGCGTAGAACTGTCTGTTCGGATCCGACGCGGCCGCCGAAACGTTCCCCGACTCGGGTGAAGAGAAGCTCGCGTCGTCGAACAGAGTAACTTGCCGGCCGACGGTGACCGCGTCGTCGCTCGGTACCCCCATCCGAACCATCCACGTTCGCGTCAGGTTCTCGTTCCGGTCGTACGAGTGGACGACGACGTTGTACGCCGTCCGCCGCTCGCCGAAGGCGTCGTCGAGCGCGCGACCGAAGGCGTTCGGTGGCGCGTCGGCGTAGGCGGGGCCGTCGGTGTTGTTCGCGCCGTAGAACTCGCCCTCGTCTCGGTCGTCCGGCGTCGCGTTCCAGTAGACGACCGCCGTCTCCAGGGTCCCGTTCTCGTCGGCGGCCGCCAACAAGCCGGCGGCGGTGGCTCGCTCCTGGTTGCCGACGTGCTGGTTCGACGTGCTCGCAGACAGCGGCGTCACCGCCGTCGTCTGGAGCGCGAAGACGATGCCACTGACGATCAACAGCCCCGCGACGAAAGCTTCGAGGGTGTGTGCCTGCGCGCGCATGTCACCACACCCTGACCAGCAGGCGGTTTTGCTCTTGGACTGTGCCGGCACCCAGGTTCCGGGGCAGAGAGACGGTGCGCCGCGCGACGACGATGTCGTCGGCCGACGCCGACGACGGACCGCGAGCGAGTTGCGTCCCGCCGAGGGTCCTGATTCCGGAGTCGTTTCTGATCGTGGCGTTCACGTGCACCGACGCACCGACACCGAGCGAGTCGTGGAGGTCGGCGGAGCCGTATCGACACGGACCGGGCGGGTCACCGGCGAAAAACGCCTGCGTACAACTGCCGTTCAGGATCGACGGCTGGGACGGCGACTCGACGAGGGCGTCGGCGGCCAGTCTGTCGGCCGCGCGGTCCGACACCACCGCGTTCGTCCCGGTGTCGGTCTCGAAGGGGGCGAACATCGTCGGGACGATTCCGAACGCGAAGGCGACGACGCCGAGGAAGACACTCATCCCCACGGCGAAATCGAGCGTCGTCTGGGCGCGGTCGCTCATCCGACCACCAGCCACACGGCCAGTGCGATCGTCTGGAGGATCACGACGAACTTGACACCGGCCATCAGCTTCGCGGTCCGGATGTAGCCGCTGATGATCCCCGAGAGGATGGCCTGAAGGGTCACTGCGTGGAAAAAGAGCAGCGACAGCAACTGCGTGTCGATGCCGCCGCCGAACTGCGAGGAACCCCCACCGCCGCCCGACCCCGACGCCTGCTCGGTCAGCCCGGCCATTACGTCGAGAAACTGCGTTTTCAGGATGGCCATCACGCCGAGCAGGGTGAGATACGTCATCAGGATGATCGCCACCTGCATCCGGGTGCGTGCCCGCCGCTCGCGCTCGATGTCGTCTTGGTTCTCGCTGGCCTGCGCAGCGGTGGTCAGGACCTGCGTGATCTGACTCGAGGCCTCTTGGGCCTTGCTGATGAGTTTGACCGTCCGCGCCAGGCGGGGGATGTGGTACTTGTTGTTGAACTCGATCAGCGCCTCCCGCAGACTCATCCCGTAGTTCACCTTCGCGTAGAGGACGTCGAACTCGTCGGCCAACTTCCCGGAAGACGTCTCGGCCACGGTGTTGATCGACTCCAGGAGCGTCTGCCCCGTATCGTTTGCACTCGACAGCTTTCGGAGGTTGTCCGATAGCTTGCCCGTGATCGCCGCCCGCGACCGGACGTTCCACTCGTGGAAGACACCGAGGGGGATGAGCAGCAGGTAAAGCGGGACGTACACCCAGACGAACGTGCCCCAGACCGGTGCCGACACCATCCCGTCCCACGTCGTCGGCGCCGCGCCGCTCACCGCCGCGAACCCGACTAACACCACCACCGCGGGGACGGTCAACGCCAGTGTGAACAGCGGGTGATCCCGGAAGAAGTGGTGTGGTTGCCGGAGGAGCTGTTTCGTCCGGAAGGTTCCCTCCCGGGATTTGATTCGGTCGAAGACGCGGAACTCGCCGACGTAGTTCTCGATCAGGCCGAGAGAGAAGAGGCCGTCGTCGCCCCCGCTCGACACCCCTTCCCTGTCGTCCGGGTCGAGGTAGCCGTCGCCGGGTTCGTCCTGTTTCACCGTCGACACCAGCACCAGGAACATCGCGCCCGTGATCGGGATGAGCCCGTAGACGGTCGCGTACAGCATGAACGACTGCGCCTCGCCCAGCATGCTCATGATGACGAGGATGATGATGAGCAACAGTGGGAACAGCGAGAGCGTCATGTACATCTCGCCGAACAGTTCCAAGGTGTCGAGCGTGACCTCCTGTTGCTGTTTGGCAGTCCGCATGTGTTTTTCCTTCTTATCGGAGAGAAACGCCTGCATGTTCCCGCCGGAGTTGACGATCGAGAGCATATCCGTCAGGAACTGCGAGAGGTCGTCGCTCGGCGTCTCGATGGCCTGTTGCTGGATGGCGTTGCGGTAGTCGGTGCCAAAGTACTCCGTCTCCTGAACGATACTCTGGAACTCGCGAGCCACCTCGCCGTAGGTGTCCTCCGCCCGCGCCATCGCCTCCAGGATCTCCAGTTGGTTGAGCCCCCCGACCGACAGGGCGTACATAAAGGAGATGGAGTCCGAGAGGAGCATGTTGATCTCGCGTTCGCGAGAGGAGGCCCGGGAGTAGGGGATAGCGATCAGCGTCCCGAAGCCGGTCGTGAAGCCGATAGATCCCGCGACGAGGCCGACGATGCCGATGGCGGCGGGAACCTTCACCGTCTCGATGACGGCGACGACCGCCTCGTTGGGGATTCGCGCGCCCGTCGAGAACAGGTCGGGCGAGATGATGCCGAACGCAAAGAGGCTGTACCCCAGAAGCGTCCCCAGTATCCAGAGAACCAACCCGAGGAGGACGCCGACCGCGAGCGCGCGCGAGAGGTAGAGTTCGACCGTGGTCGCCATCCGGGCCTGAACCAGTTTCGACTCCACGTCGCCGACGAAGTCGCCGTCGTCGTCGAACAGCCGCCGGTAGAGCGGGTAGAACAGGTCCCCGAGGGAGTCGACGCTGCGATCGAGTCCGCTACCGGTGTCGAGGCTCACGTCACTCCTCCCCGTCCGCGTCGGTCACGTCGCCGAAGCCCCACTCGTCCATGTCGGCCTCGGCATCGACGTCGCCCTCGGCGTCGTCCCCGGCCTCGGCGTCAGCGTCCGAATCGATCCCCTGATCGGCGTCGACGTCGTCCTCTCTCTCGGCCTCGACGGAAGACTCCGGGACACCCCAGTCCGGTTCGGTCCCCTCCGTCGGTCCGTCGTCGAAGGTGATGTCGAAGCCGTCGGGGTCCGCGTCGGACGGGGTGGCGCCGCCAGTCACCGCGGCGTCGTCGAGCGGCGACCCGTCGTCGACGTCGACGTCGACCGGTCCGGTAGCGTCCGCGTCGTTCGGGGACCCGGTGTCGGTGTCGGTGTCGGTGTCGGTTCCGGCGTCGGCCACGGGAGTCGCCGAGCTACCCGCGTCCGCGGCGACCGCTTCGCCGCCGCCGTCGGCCGAGGCCGACGACGGCGGCGCCGTCACGTCCGCCGCGGGGTCGACCTCCGTGAGCGCCGCGTCGATGCCCGGCACCGACTCGCCGCGATACTCCTCGAACAGCTCAGTCTCGGCCCGGTCGAGAATCTCCCCACACAGCTCCAGTCCCGCCTCGTTCGGATCGGGCCGGGGGACCATCGCCTCCTTCTCGGGGTCGATGTCGATGAGGACCGACTCCATCTCGCGGAGGTCCTCGAGGCTACGTTCGAGCTGGTCGTTGGCCATCAACGCGAGGATGGTGTCCTCATCGTTGATGAACGCCTGCACCGTGGCGGCGACCTGCGTGTAGGTGTTGAGCCCGTTCTCGATGAGATAGGCGAGGACGACCCGCCGCTTGAACAGCTCCTCGTCCAACGTCTCCCGGGTCCACCCGCGATCGAACCTGATCTCGTCTAAGGTGTTCGAGTTGCTCATCCGGAGGAACTCGTCGGTCTCGGCCTGCCACTGGTAGACGTCCTGAACGTTGATCTCGTCGTTTTCCGCGTCGTAGAAGTTGATCTCGGTGAGGTTCTTGTTCCGGCGGACTTTCCGGCCACCAACCCGGGTCTGGGTCTGGATCGACACCAAGTCGAGCGCCGAGAACATCGTCTTCGAGACGTTGATCGGCTCGGTGGTGAACCGCTTGAGCACCTCGCCGACGGAGTCGGCGTGGAACGTCGTCAGCGTGGTGTGACCAGTCGACATGACCTGGAACAGGGTACGGCCCTCCTCGCCGCGGATCTCGCCCATGACGATGTACTCGGGGCGCTGGCGGAGGGCGGCCTCCAGCAGGTCGAACTCGTCGACGTCGCCCCCCTCGTCGTCGGCGAAGGAGGGGCGCGTGACCGACGCCACCCAGTTGCGCTGGGGAAGCTCCACCTCGCGGGTGTCCTCGATGGAGACGATCTTGGAGTTCGACGGGATGAACAGGGAGACGGCGTTGAGGCTCGTGGTCTTCCCCGAGGCCGTCCCGCCGGCGAAGATCAGCGACTTGTTGTTCTCGATTGCGAGCCACAGATACGCCATCTCCTCCAGCGAGAACGTCTTCCAGTTGATGAGGTCGACCGGCGTGAAGGGGACGTCCTTGAACTGGCGGATGGTGTAGTTGGTGCCGTGGTCGGACACCTCCTTGCCCAGCGTGAGTTGGGCGCGGGAGCCGTCCGGCAGGGTGGCGTCGACCTGTGGCCGCCGCTTGCTGATCCCCTTACCCGACCGCTGGGCGAGCTTCACCACGAAGTCGTCGAGTTCGTCGTCGCCGTGGTAGATGTTGCTGATGATCTGCTCGTGGTCACTGTGGTAGACGAAGACTGGCGAGTGGTAGCCGTCACACGAGATGTCCTCGACGTTGATATCGTGTTTGATGCCGTCGATCCGCTCGTAGCCGATGAAGTCCCGCTTGAGGTAGTAGAGGAGCTTCTCGACCTGGTACTCCGAGAGGTGGTCGTCGTCCTCCGCGATCAGGGCTGGTTCGGGGCGGGCACTGAGCCCGGTGAGCTCCTCGTCGAGATTCGGCGTCGGACGCCAGCCGAGTCTGGAGAGGAGACGGCCGACCGTCCCCTCGGCGTCCTCGACGCCGGCACGCTCCGCGAGACGGTCGAGCAGCCCCGTCCCCGACGTCTTCGAGTAGAGGTCGTACCGTTCGAGAAGCGCGTACGTCTCGTCCCGGATCACCCGTTCGCGTTCGTCGAGGCCGCCGGCGACCTCGACGTCGGCGTACTTGATGGCGTTCTGGAGTTTGGCCTGCAGAAACTCGAGGAGGTCGTCCTCGATCTGCGTGGTGTGGGGCTGGACCACGTAGTATTTCTTCTCGTTTTCCTTCCGCGACTGGAAGATGACGACGTATGCGTACGGCTTGTTCACCCAGTAGCGGTCGATCTCCCGGAAGTGGGTCTTCTTCTCCAGCGGTACCGTCTTCTCGAGGTCGTACCGGTTGGTGACGGTCGTAGTGGCGAACTCCGTCCGGAAGAAGGCGTCCTCGTCGACGTCGGGATCGACGTCGACCGTCCGTTCCTCGACGACGTCGTCGAGTTCCGACGCGAGATCCTCGCCGAACGAGAGCACGTTCTCGGTGCGGTCCGGATCGAATCCGAGCGCATCTCCGGGATCGAACGGGACCACGTCACCCTCGCCGTCGGTCGGCGGAGCGCCGTTCTCGTCGTAGTAGAACTCCCGCTTGTAGTCGTCCCACGTCCAGATCCCCTTGACGACGGGCGTCCCCTCCCGTGCCCGCGTGACGGCCCCGTCGAGCCGCGCCGCTGCCGTCGCACCGGCGGCGAGCAACTCGGAGAGTGCCGCCGGATCGACCGCGTCACCCCGATCACCGGCGGCCGCGCCGTCGAACCCCTCGGTATCGGAGTTCTCGGCGTCGTCGATAGCCATTGGGGAATCCAAATCGGTCACCGATATAAACTCTGTTGGCCGATCTAGACGGATGATAATCGGGGGATCGGGGGTCGTGCGTCCGGAACAGGGCTGACGACGTTGCGTACCGACGGACCGTCGGAACACGGGGTCGGTCACCCCTCGCGGGACGACCCGCGCCATCTCGAACGTTTTTTGAGGGGGTATCCCATACCGCAGTCCACGACCGCACCATGACATTTAGTCGTAGGAAGATCGTCGCGACCGCTGCTGGACTCGTCGGCTCACTCGCGGGCTGTGCTGGTGGGTCGAGTGGTGGCGGCGGCGACGGCGGTGACGGCGGGTCGACGGCGACCGAAACTCCCGAGCCGACGGCGACGGCCACCGAGACGGCCACGCCGACGCCGTCCGGCCCACCGGAGGACGCGCCGACCCAGAGCATCACCGTCGAGAACAAGACGTTCCTCCCGATGGTCGCGGAGGTCGAACCCGGAACCGTCGTTGAGTGGAGCTACGACGGCATCGGTTCACACAGCGTCACGTCGATGTCGCCGTCGAGTTCCGAGAGCAATCGACGGGCGTGGAATCCGGAGGTTGCCTCCGACTGGGAGATGGACGAGGATATCAGCAGCGAACCGGTCAGCCACTACTTCCCCGAGCCCGGCGTCTACGAGTACAAATGCTCCTACGACTACGGCCACATCGGCGGCTGTGCCGCCATCGTCGTGGGCGACCAGGACTACGACGAGGAGATGCTCCCCTGCGAACGGCAGTGAGCCGAGCGAGTGAGCGGCTGCGTTGCGGGCCGTGGGCGGGCATCAGCCCGCCACCAGGGCGGCGGCGCCGATAGCGACGAGCGCCCCCAGCAGGTTCCCGACGGCGTACCACGCGGCGAGCGCCCGGTCGCCCGTCTCCCAGAGACGAACGGTGTCGACCGAAAACGAAGAGAACGTCGTGTACGAGCCACACGCCCCAGTCCCGACCAAGAAGAGGACGTCTTCGCCGGCGCCGAGAAACGTGAGCAACGCGAGGACGAACGAGCCGACGACGTTGACGACGAACGTGCCGTAGGGGAACGGTCGGTCGCCAGCGACGTTCCCGACGTAGCGTCCGGTCGCGAACCGAAGGACGGCGCCGACGGACGCACCCGCGCCGACGAGGAGGGTGGGATCGGTCATCGGAGCGAGGAGTGTCCCTGTAGCTGGGCCGGTTGCCAGCCGGTCGCGGCGAACCGCCAGTGTCGACGGTCGAGAAGCATTATCAGACGTCCCCGGCCAGCCGTCGAGCGCCGGCACGGCCGATCAGAACGGCGGCGAATCCGGTGCCGTAGCTCGCCACGACGTAGGCGACGGCCACGGCCGGCGCCGACTGCACGGTCTCCAGCGCGAAGGTGCTGTACGTGGTAAACGAGGAGAGGAAGCCGGTGCCGGCTGCGATTCGCGCCTCTTCGGTGACGGCGCCGAGCAGTTCGGCCTCGTAGACCAGAACCCCGAGTGCGAGACACCCCAAAACGTTCGGGGTGAACGTCCCGGCGAGTCCGGGGAGGGCAAGCGAGAAGGCGTGGCGGAGAACGGCGCCGACGAAGCCGCCGACGGCGACGAGGAAGACGAGTTCCGCGATCCGGAGACGCGAGGTGAGTCGGTTCATGACGTGTCACTCGACGGGTCGGCCGCCGACCGGGAGAGAGATCACGACGGACGGAGGCCGGGCCGATCCGGTGCGGGCCGAGGGGAGCGGACACCACACCACGGAAAAACTGGTCCGTCGGCCGTCGGTCGTCGGTCGTCGATCAGCTCTCGGTCTCGGTGGTCGAGGCTTCGGTTGTCTCGGTCGTCGACGTCTCGGACGCGGACGTGGCGGCGGATTCCTCGGCCCCCTCCTGCAGTTCCTCCTCAATCTCCTCGCGCCCGCGCTTGAACTCACCCATGGCCTGCCCGGTCGAGCGGGCCAGTTTCGGGATCTTGTTCGCCCCGAACAGCAAGACGAGGACGAAGAGGACGATGAGCAACTCCGGCCCGCCGGGCAACCCGGGGAACAGTGGAACGATTGGGTCGTGCATCACTACCTCCTGCTAGCCTGTTCGCAATTATAGGCTTTTTGCTGTTCGAGACCCAGCGACCGCCGCCGGTCGTACCGTCGGTATCGACAGGTGTAAGGTCGCTCTGTGAGGATGCCGTGTATGGTCGACATCGGTGACGATGCCCCGAATTTCACCGCTCCGCTCGCGAACGGCGACGTCGAACCGTTCACGCTATCGGAACATCTCGACGAGGCACCGATCGTGCTCGCCTTTTTCCCCGCGGCGTTCACCCCCACGTGTACGAGCGAAATGTGTACGTTCCGCGATCGGATGGCAAAATTCGAGGCGATCGACGCGACGGTGTACGGTATCAGCGTCGACCTCCCCTACACCCTCAACGAGTTCCGGGAACGACACGACCTCGAGTTCGGACTCCTCAGCGACGAGCGCCGCGAACTGATCGACGCCTACGGCGTCGCTGACGCGTTCTCCCCGCTCGACATGCGCGTCGCCCAGCGCGCCGTGTTCGTCGTCGACGGTGACGGCCGCGTCACGTACAAGTGGGTCGGTGACAGCCCGAAACGGGAGCCGGACTACGAGGCGGTGCGCGAGGCGGCGGCCGACGCCGCCGAGTAGGACATCGTCCCCATCGGACCGGGACGACAGCCAGCGGGCTTTTTTCCGCCGGGGGGCAACGGACCGTATGACCAGCGACGACGGCGACGGCCGCGTGTACGATCCGGATGCATCCCACTCGTTCCCCGACGAGAAGCTGAACCGGGTGTTTCCGGTGCTAGTCGACGATCCGGAGGTGCAGACGTATCTCGACGCCCAGAACGTCAACGCCGTCATGCGCAAGGGGTACAACGACCACGGGCCGAAACACATCAGCATCGTCCGGAACCGGGCGCTCCGCCTGTACGAGCTGCTGAAACGCGCCGGCGTCCCGTTCAACGGTGCGAGCGATCAGGGGCTCGACGAGGCCGACGAACCGGTGATCGTCGCGCTCGCGGCCACGCTCCACGACGTGGGGCACGTCGTCCACCGCGACCGGCACGCCTACTACTCCATCCCCCTCGCCGCGGACATCCTCGATCGACTCCTCCCACAGTGGTACGATACGGGCGAGGCGGTGCGGGTGAAAGCCGAGACGCTCCACGCTATCCTCTGTCACCACACCGAGGAGGATCCGCTGACCCGCGAGGCGGGCGTCATCCGCGTCGCCGACGCCCTCGATATGGAGCGGGGGCGATCGCGCATCCCCTACGAGGAGGGTGGGCGCGGTATCAACACCCTGTCGAGTCAGGCGATTCGGGACGTCTCACTGGAAGCGGGCGACGACGTCCCCGTCCTCGTCGAAATCGAGATGGTGAACGCCGCCGGCGTCTATCAGGTCGACAACCTGCTGAAGGCGAAGCTTGAGGATTCGATGCTGGAAGGGCACGTCCGCATCGTCGCCATCAACACGAAAGAGGAGAGCGGACTAGTCGAGCGTATCGAGCTCTAGTCGTCGACGACGGTTTCGGCCGTGACACCGCTGACGTCCAGCGATCCGCTGAGCGTGCGGTTCGGGTAGGGGATGTTGATGTCCTCCTCGTCGAAGCGCGCCTTGACCGCGGTGACGTACTCGCCGCGGGTCTTGACGAAGTCCGAACGACTGGGGTCGTCGATCCAGACGCGCGATTTGAGCACGACCGAGGAGTCACCGAGTTCGGTCAACCGGACGGACGGTGCGGGGTCGTCGAGGATGTCCGGGTGCGCGCCCGCTTCCTCGAGGATGATCTCGTTGGCCCGTTCGATGTCGTCGTCGTAGCCGATACCGAACGGCACCTGCAGGCGGAGTTGGCCCTTGGCGACCGGGTTCTTGATGACGCCGTCGGTGAGATCGGAGTTCGGCACGGTGAGGAGTTCGTTGTCGAACGTGCGGACCCGCGTCACGCGGAAGCTGATATCCTCGACGATACCGGAGTTACCGTCCCACTCGATCCAGTCGCCGATGCGGAACGGCTTGTCGGTGAAGATGAAGATGCCCGCGACGAAGTTGGCGATGACGTTCTGCATCGCGAAGCCGATGGCGAGCGTCGCCGCGGCGGCGACCGTCGCCAGCGACTGCAGGAAGTCGCCGTAGCCGGCGAAACCGAAGGCGACGGCGATGCCGACGAAGACGACGACCGCCAGCGTGAGCTTTCGGAGCGGTCTCCGGGCGTGAACCTCCAGTCCCCGCGCGTCCATCACGCGGTCGATCAGGGGGATGACCACGGCGCGACCGATGATGTAGACGGCCAGCAGGGCAACGACGAACGAGAGAGCAGACCCGATGCTCTCGGCGTACGGGACGCCGTTGTTCACGAGAAAGCGCGCAATCGCGTTCCCCCCATCTCCGGCCTGGAGCGGCAGCGGACTCATCGATAGAGAACGGCGGTGTTACCCCGGGTTTCGACGACCTCCGCGTTGATTCGGTCGGCCATATCTGCCGCCAGCGACTCGACGTCCGTCCCGCCGCGGGCCGAGCGAAGGAACTTCGCTTTCACCAACTCCCGATCGTTCAGCTGATCGTCACATTCGCCGACGACTGCGTCCAGCCCGCTCTTGCCGACCCACACCGTCACGTCCAGGTCGTGGGCCCGCTTTCGCAACGCTTGCGTATCCATACACCGAGACTCGGTCCGAATCGGTTTGAAACTTTATACTAACGGCGCGCGGATCGCTCGACTCGGCGCCTGCGGGTCAGCCGTAGGGGTACCGCGCCGTCGCACCGCAGTCACACCGGACGACGACGTGGCCGTCCCCCAGGCGGACGCGCGCGTTCCGGCCGGGGACGAGGTAGGTGTCGCAGGCATCGCAACTGAACCGCCGGAAGGTCCGGGGGAGCGTGAGTCGGTTGCGCTCGGCGATGCGTCGGGCCAGGCGGACGTACTCCCGGGCGCGTTCCTCCTCGCCCTCGACGACGGCCGCACGGGCGAGCGCCTCCAACCGGTCGACGCGCTCGGCGGGGATGCCCATGGTCGAATCGGGCCGCGGGGTGGCAAAGGCCTTGCGACCGTCGGCGCGGCCGGGGACGACCGGTAGCGTCAAGGGCGCCACCGATCAATCGCCGGCCGTGCGGGTGTTGAACTACCTCGAACTGGAGGGCCGTCTGGAGCGAAGCGGTATCGGCACCGCGGCGGCCCAGCAGCGCGCGGCCCTGGAGACGACCGACGTCTCGGTCGTCACGTCGCCGTGGACTGGCGGGTCGCCGGGGGGCGCCGCCGCGGGACTCCTCGGCGGCCGCGGCGCGTTCCGCGACTACGACGTCGCCCACTGCAACGTAATCGGTCCCGGATCGATCGCCGTCGCTCGCCACGCCAGGCGAACGGGGACGCCGCTCGTGCTCCACGCCCACGTCACCGCGGAGGACTTCGCCGAGAGTTTCCGTGGCTCGACTCACCTCGCCGGCCCGCTCGGTCGCTACCTCCGCTGGTTCTACTCGCAGGCCGACCTCGTACTCTGCCCGAGTGCGTACACGAAGCGGACGCTCGAATCCTACCCCGTCGACGCCCCGATTCGGCCGATCACCAACGGCGTCGACACCGCGTCACTCGCTGGCTTCGAGAATCTGCGCGAGGAGTACCGCGAACGGTTCGACCTCGACGGCCTCGTCGTCTTTTCTGTCGGCAACGTCTTCGAGCGCAAGGGGCTGACCACGTTCTGTCGGCTCGCCCAAGAGACCGACTACGAGTTCGCGTGGTTCGGCCCCTACGACTCCGGCCCGCAGGCGTCGGAGGCGGTGCGTCGATGGACGGCGAATCCCCCCGACAACGTCACCTTCACCGGCTGGGTGGACGACAAGCGCGGCGCCTTCGCCGCCGGCGACGTGTACTGTTTCCCCACCAAAGCGGAGAATCAAGGCATCGCCGTCCTCGAGGCGATGGCCTGTGGCAAACCCGTCGTCCTCCGCGACATCCCCGTCTTCGAGGAGTTCTACACCCACGGCCACGACTGCCTGAAATGCGAGACCCGCGACGAGTTTCGCGCGGCGCTGGATCGGCTGGCGGACGATCCGGCCCTCCGACGGCGGCTGGGCGAGAACGCGACGGAGACGGCGAGCGAACACTCGCTCTCGCGGGTGGGTGAGAAACTGGCCGACGTCTACGAGGAAGTCACAAGCGATTAACCCCTCCTCGCCGAATCGCCGGTGATGCGTTCGGTCGCCGCCTTCACCGACACCTACCTGCCGACCGTCAACGGCGTCACCTACACGGTCGAAGCCTGGCGCGACTGCTGGGCCGACCGTGGCGGCCGAATGGACGTAGTCTACCCGCGGACCGACGGCTACGCCCCCCGAGCCGGCGAGTATCCCGTTCGGAGCCTCCCGTTCCCGTTCTACCCCGGATTCCGGTTGGGAATCCCCTGGATTCCGCGGCGGGTTCGGGACGTCGAGGTGATCCACGCCCACACCCCCTTCGCCGTCGGCCTCGCCGGCCTCCGACTGGCGCGACGGGAGGAGCTTCCGTTCGTCACCTCCTACCACACCCCGACGGCGGAGTACGCCGACTACGTGGCGCCAAGCGACGCCGTCGAACGGGTCGTCGAGCGCGTGAGCAAGCGCTACGAGCGGTGGTTCTTCGACCACGCGGACGCCGTCATCGCGCCGAGCGAGTCGGCGGCCGCCCACCTCACCGACGACGTGGGCGTCGCCGCGCCGGTGACAGTCGTCCCCAACGGCATCGATACCGACCGATTCCGGCCCGCCGACGCCGACGCCTTCCGGCGGCGACACGGCCTCGACGGCGCCGGAACGCTGATCGGCTACACCGGGCGGCACGGCTACGAGAAACGGTTGCAGGACGTCGTCGACGCGGCGACCGCCGAGACGCTCGACGTGACCGTCGTCTTCGGCGGCGACGGACCCGCCCGCGAGGAGTTAGAGCAACGGGCGGCCGAACGCGGCGTCGACGCCCGGTTTCTGGGATTTCTGGATCGCGAGGAACTGCCCGCCTTCTACAGCGCGCTCGACGCGTTCGTCTTCCCCAGTCCGGTCGAGACACAGGGGCTCGTCGCGCTCGAGGCCAACGCCTGTGGCACGCCAGTCGTCGGGGCGGACGACGGCGCCCTCGCCGACACCGTCGAGGACGGCGTCACGGGATATCACTTCGAGACGGCGGACGTCGAGTCGCTCCGAGCGTCGATCCGGCGGACGCTCGACGAGCGCGATGCACTCCGCGAGTCGTGTCTCGACCGGCGGGAGCGACACGGGGTCGGCCACGCTGTCGACCGCCTCGCGACGGTGTACGACCGAGTGAGTTAGCGCGGCGCGAGGATAGAACGCCGTCCGGTCGGGGAGCGACGATCCGTATCAGTCGTCCTCGATGGCCTGGGCGATGCGCTGGAGTTGGCGCGTGACGTCGCGCACCTCGTCGCGGAGCTGACGAACCTCGCGGACCAGTTCCTCGTTGCCGACGGACTCCTCCTCGCCGCGGCCACCGCCACCCATGCCCGGCGGGCCACCACCGCCACCCATACCCGGCGGACCGCCACCGCCGCCCATGCCCGGCGGGCCGCCACCGCCGCCCATCATCCCGCTCATCATCTGGGCGAAGGGGTTGCCACCGGGACCGTCGCCGCCCATCATCTCCTCGGGGTCGGGACGGTCACCATCCTCGCGCTCCTCGGCGCGTCGCTCGCGAATCTCCTCGACGCGCTCGCGGAAGGATTTCTCCTCCTCACCACTCTCGCCGTCGTCGCCGCTCTCTGCAGCAGCGTCGTCACCAGTGTCGTCGTCTGCCATGGATCCCGGTTGACAACCCACGCCGAAAAGGGTTGTCGTCTCCGGCGTGACGGGCCCGTACGGCGCTGGAGACGAACAGACATGTTTTTCACTGATGGATTTCGACGTGTGGTATGGCCACACGTGAACACCGCGACGGCGGGGTGACCCTCCCCAGGGTCGTCCCGTTCGATCCCTCCCCCCTGACGCGCCTGAGCTGGAAGCTCGGCTCCCGCGTGGTCGACGACGACGAGACGATCCTGCTCGGTCGGTGGGTGCACGGGGCGTCGACGCGGTCGCTCTCGCTGTTTCGCGTGACCGACGAAACCGTCCTCCTGCGCGTCCGGACGCCGATCGGGCGCGAGCGGTTCTACGGCGCCGCTCGGATGGACCTGGACGACGCCCTCCCGGAACTCGACGACGCACCGTCCTGGAAGCGGCGAAACTGAACGGTCGGTCCTCACCCGAAGGCGCCGAGACTGGACTGGAGCCGGCGGTCGGTCCCGCCCTCGAGCACCTCGTGCCCCACGAGCTCCCGCAGGTCGACCGCGTACGTGCTTCCGCCGTGGTCGAGGACGAGCAGCCGCCCTTTCGTTCCCCGAACGCGGCCCGTCGCCAGCGTCTCCGCGACCGGCCGCTCGTCGAGAGCGAGGCCGTAGTCGAACGCGAGCGTCTCGACCGGATCGAAGTCGTCGAGGAGAGCGCCCCACGCCGTCTCGTCGACGGGACGAGCGAGACCCGCGCGCTTCTCGGGGATGCGCACTCGATCCGGAATCTCTGCCGCGAGTTCGGCCTCGATTTCGCGGGCGATCCGGCCGTTCGCGACGGTACGGACGTGCGCGCCGCGGTCCGCACCCTGTTCCCGAAGGCGGGTCTCCAGCCGCCACTCCTTGGTGACTCCTACTTTGAACGTGTCCGGCGCGAAGGCGGCGAGGTAGACGGCGTGGTCGTCGAAACAGTCCATCTCGTCTTTGAGGCAGGTCCCCGTACAGCGGGCACAGATCCACGTCGAGGCGTGAGCCGGACAGTGGGGTGCGTCGGCGGCGTCACAGGGACGGTGTCCCTCGTCGGTCACGACGCCCGCGCAGTGGCGGTCGCCGAGGCGGTAAGAGAGCTCCGTCCCCGGATCGAGGGGGACGGACTCGACGGTGCCGACGTGATCGTGGGGGGTTCCGCCCGCCTCGCCCGCCTCGCTCAGGAGGATCCCGGCGTCACCCGTCTCGTAGCCGACGATCTGCACGTGCCGAAGGTGGCGCGCCGCGAGTAAAGGTGTGTCTACACGAGTTCGTCGATCAACTGTCGGGCGGCGCGGCGGACGGCGTCGTCGCTCGATCCCGGGGGGGCCCAACCCAGCGCCGCGAGTTTCTCGACCGAGAGGCGCATCTTCGGCACGTCACCGGTCCAGCCGCGGTCACCGCCCGTGTACTCGTAGGTTGGATCGAGACCCATCTCCTCGCTGACGATGTCGGCGATGCGGTTGACGGAGGTGGTCGTCCGCGAGCCGAGGTTGTAGGTGTTGAGCGTCGCGTCCGCGCCCTCGACGACGTGGCGAATGGCGTCCACGCAGTCCTCCACGTGGAGGTATGATTTCTCCTGGCGGCCGTCACCGAGAATCGTGAGCGTCTCGGGGTCGTCACGAAGTTTCTCCACGAAGTCGGGGATCACGTTGCCGCGCTGCCCCGGGCCGACGATGTTGGCGAAGCGGAACGTCCACGCCTGCAGGTCGCGGGAGTGGGCGTAGGTGGAGACGAGTCCCTCGTCAGCGAGTTTGCTCGCGCCGTACTCGCTGATCGGTTCGAGAGGGGCGTAGTCCTCTGGCGTCGGCCGCGGCGCCTCGCCGTAGACGGTCGAGGAGGAGGTGAATGCGAAGCCGTCGACGTCGATTGCCTCGGCGCGTTCGAGGAGGGTGTGGGTCATCGCCGTGTTCTCCTCGAACATCCGCCGGGGTTCGGCGTGGTTCGTGTCGGTGTGGGCCGCGAGATGGAAGACGACGTCGACGCCGGGGGTGATCACCTCGGCGACGTCGTCCGGGTCGGCCACGTCCGAGACGACGAGTTCCGCGCCGTCGGGGACGCGGTCGGCCTCCCCCTTCGAGAGGTCGTCGGCGACGATCACCTCGTTGTCGGGGGCGAGACGGGCGGCGAGGTGTGACCCGATGAGCCCCGCGCCGCCGGTGATCACCACCCGCCGGTCGGTGAGATCCATATCCGTGCATCCGCAGGCCCGTGCAAGTGCCTTCCGATCGGGTCCGAAAGCCGTTACCCCCTCGGTCACCTCCACCCGCCCATGCAAGACACCCCGGAGGTCGTCGTGTTGCGCCTGGGCCACCGTCCCGGCCGCGACGACCGCATGACGACACACGTCGCCCTGACCGCGCGGGCACTCGGTGCCGACCGGGCGGTCCTCGTCGGCGAGGCCAGCCAGGCCGCGGAGACGGTCGCGGACATCACCGACCGCTTCGGCGGCCCCTTCGAGGTGACTGTGACCGACTCGTATCGCCCGCTCCTGCGCGACTGGTCGGGGGCAGTCGTCCACCTCACGATGTACGGCGAACCCGTCGCGGACGTGACGCCGGGGATCCGTGACCGGCACCGCACCGACGCCGAGTCGCTCCTTCTCGTCGTCGGCGCCGGAAAGGTCGACTTCGAGGTGTACGACCACGCCGACTGGAACGTCGGGGTGACAAACCAGCCCCACTCCGAGGTGGCGGCGCTCGCGGTCTTTCTCGACCGACTGTTCGAGGGCGCCGAACTGGACCGCGAGTGGCTCGACGCCGAGCGGCGGGTGCTCCCCCAGGAGACGGGCAAGCGAGTCGAGGAAGTCGACGACGAGTGACCGACTCGCGGTTCGGGCGGGCGAGCCCTCCGCTGCGATGGCCGCCGCGGCCTCGGCCGGTGTCGCCGCCCGCTCGTCGTCGCGGTCGGTGTGAGACGCCTGGGCCCGCAGTCGGCGAGGCCGACGTGCGGGCCCGGCGTCACGTCGTGCGGTCGAGGATTTTCCGGGCACACCCGAGCGGACAGCCGTCGACGGCCGGGGACGACACGACCGGTCTCACGCCCGCGTTATCTCGACGTGCCACTCGTCGGGCGCCGGGTGCGTCGTCTCGTACTCGAAGCCGCGCGCGTCGAGGACGTCGTAGAGCGGTTCCGGCTCGAAGCTGTTTATCAACAGGAGCGACTCCCCGGCGCGACAGTCGTCGAGCGCGGCCACGATGGCGTCGAACGGTTCGCCGTCGACGTCGCGAACGTCCAGCCGTCCGTCGGCGTCCCCGATCCGTTTCGAACTCATGAGCCTACGTAGGGGGCGATAGCGGCTATATGTTCACCCGATAACGTTCGCCGCTTTTCAGGGACGGCCGCTCGGATGGGGGGAGAAACGCGAGGCAGGGGGACGCCACTCCGGCACGCTCGCGGGCTGGACTTTTCCGACGGCGGGTAGTAGCCCGACCATCGCGTATGTCGTACGAACATCGGACGCTCGATGCGTTCCTCTCGGCCGTCGCGTCGGAGACGGTGGCGCCGGCCGGCGGAACGAGCGCTGCCGTCGTGGGGGCGATCGGTGCGTCACTGTGTGAGATGACCTGTCTCCACACCGTCGGAAAGGACGGGGACGGCGACGTGGCGGCCGAACTCGAGGAGGTGGCGGACGAACTGGCGACGCTTCGAACGCGACTGCTGTGGCTCGCCGACGCGGACGCGGCGGCAGTGAGTGAGTTGCTCGACGTCGACGTCGATGCCGACGGTCAGCAGACGGCCGCGCTGAAACGCTCGACCGGCGTCCCGCTGGCAATCGCCGAAACGTGTGTGGCCGTCCTCGAATCGGCCGCCACGGTGACCGCGAAGGGGACGGCGTCCGCCCGCGCGGACGCCGTCTGTGGTGCCGTCTTCGCCGACGCCGCGCTCCGGTCGGCCGCATTCGTCGTTCGAACGAACCTCGAACACGTCGAGGACGCCTCGTTCGCCGACGAGATGGAACGGCGGCTGTCCGGGATCGAGTCGGAAGCGACTGCCGCGTTCGACCGGATCGACGCGGCGCTCGATCGGTAGCATCGACCGACTGACCGACGCCGACGTCCGGGCCGTGCGAACCCTTTTGCCGACCACAGCCCAAGGCCTGGTCATGGCCCCCGTAGTACTGCAGGTACTTCCGAACCTGGGACCGTTGTTCGTCGGACTGCTCGTCTTGCTTCTGGCCGTCGTCACCGTCTACCAGATGGTCGAGATCGTCGACGCCTACGAGAAGAAGGCGTTGACCGTCTTCGGCGAGTACCGCCGCCTACTCGAACCGGGGATCACGTTCATCCCCCCGTTTGTCTCGCGGACGTACGCATTCGATATGCGGACACAGACCCTCGACGTGCCGCGGCAGGAGGCGATCACGCGGGACAACTCGCCCGTGACCGCCGACGCCGTCGTCTACATCAAGGTGATGGACGCCAAGAAGGCGTTCCTCGAGGTCGATGACTACAAGATGGCGGTGTCGAACCTCGCACAGACGACGCTCAGAGCCGTTCTCGGCGACATGGAACTCGACGACACGCTGAACAAACGCCAGGAGATCAACGCACGCATTCGGAAGGAACTCGACGAACCGACCGACGAGTGGGGAGTCCGCGTCGAGAGCGTCGAAGTTCGCGAAGTCAATCCCTCGAAGGACGTCCAGCAGGCGATGGAACAACAGACCTCCGCCGAGCGTCGGCGCCGGGCGATGATCCTCGAAGCACAGGGTGAACGCCGGAGCGCCGTCGAGACGGCACAGGGCGAGAAGCAGTCCAACATCATCCGGGCGCAGGGCGAAAAGCAGAGTCAGATCCTCGAAGCACAGGGTGACGCCATCTCGACCGTGCTGCGCGCGAAGTCCGCCGAGTCGATGGGCGAACGCGCCGTCATCGACAAGGGGATGGAGACGCTCGAACGCATCGGTCAGGGCGAATCGACGACGTTCGTCCTCCCGCAGGAACTCACGTCGCTCGTCGGCCGGTACGGCAAGCAACTGACCGGGAGCGATATCCAAGAGCAACAGGGGCTAGACTCGCTCGACTTCGACGACGAGACTCGCGAGCTGATCGGCCTCGACGACATCGAGGAGATTCTCGGACAGATCGACGAGGCCGCCGAGATGGATATCGAGGAACTCGAACAGGAGGCCGAGGCGATCAAATCGGGGGCAGGGACGGACATCAAAAGCGCCGACGAGGTCGTTCAGGACGCCGATCAGGGCGACGACCTCGCCCCGGGGGAACCCGAGCCGGAAACCGAGTAGGTCGCGCGTGCGACACGTTTTAGTCGGCAGGTGACGACCGTACGGATAGATGCCGAACGGGGACCGGGGGGTCGACACCGAGAAGCGGGCGACGCTACGGCGATTCGCCGCACTGGGAGCGGCGACGCCGCTCGCCGGCCTGAGTGCGGGCGAGGCCCAGGCGAAAACGGCGGGTAACGACGCCCGCGACGCCATCCTCGGGTACGTGAACGCGACTCCCGGCGCTCACTTCTCGAAGCTCCGGGACGACCTGAAACTCGGTACCGGCGAGACACAACACCACCTCCGGCACCTGCTCGACGACGGCTCCGGGAGTAACGCGGGCGGGGCGGCGTCGGCACAGCGATCCGACGGGAGTGCGCTCGTCTCGCGTCGCGACGGGGACTATCGTCGCTTTTTCATCGCCGACCGCTTCTCGACGTTCGAGCAGGTGGCGCTTGGCTACCTGCGCCGGGAGACGCCACGGGGAATGCTGTTGACGCTCCTCCAGCACCCCGGCGCGACGGGGAGCGACATCGCGAGCGCACTCGACGTCTCGCGGGCGACGGTGAGCACACACGCGTCCCAGCTCGACGACGCGGGGCTGCTCGACCGATCGGACGGCTACGCCGTCTCGCGGCCGGAGACGATCATCACGCTGCTGGTCCGCTACGCGGACTCCTTCGACGCCGAGACGCGGTCGTTCGCGGCCGACGCCGACACACTCGTCAGTTACGACCCCTGACTTTCGACTTCCACTTTCCAGGTCGTTCCCGAGGAGTAGCCCCACTTCTCCACGTCGACGTCGAACTCGCCGGTGCGAATCGCGGTCATGTTTGCCCCGACTTCCTTGGCGGTCATCCCGAGTTCCTGCGCGATGAGTCGAGACTTGAAGTAGGTCTGGGCGTCCCCGTGTTCGCGGAGGTAGCCGAGGATGCGACGCTGTTTTTCGTTGAGGTCGGTGCCCGCGGTGCGCGTGCTCATGTCTGGGCCGTGGATCGGCTCGGTAATAGGGGGTTTGGTACGTGTAGTTAACACGCTCCCGTCATCCGATTTTCGCCGATCGATAGGGCGTGACACCCCGACAGAACGCCCCACGAGGTACGGTCGCCTAACAGCGTCCCGACGGCCGCCGTCCGGCGGCGACGAAACGCCGCACGGGCGGCGACGGAGGCAGCGACACAGCTATCGGCGGGATTCCGACGGAAACGAAGATACTTATTGACGTCAGGGGTATGCGACTGTATGGGTCTGTTCGATCGACTGCGCGGCGAGGATCACCCGCGCGTCGCGTTCGTCGGCATCGACGGGGTGCCTTTCAGTCTCCTCGAGGACCATCCCGAGGAGTTTCCGAACTTCGCGGCGCTCGCCGAGGAGGGAAGCGCCGGCGCCATCGACAGCATCGTCCCGCCGGAGTCGAGCGCCTGTTGGCCGGCGTTGACGACCGGTGTCAATCCCGGTGAGACCGGCGTCTACGGGTTCCAGGACCGCGAGTCCGGGTCGTACGACACCTACGTCCCGATGGGGCAGGACGTACAGGCACCGCGCGTCTGGGACCGCCTCGACGAGGCAGACCGGGACGTGACGGTGATGAACGTCCCAGTCACCTTTCCGCCCCAGCGGAACGTCCAGCGGATGGTGTCGGGCTTCCTCTCGCCCGGCGTCGACAAGGCCGCCCACCCCGACGAACTCCGCGACTACCTGCAGTCGATCGACTACGCCATCGACGTGAACGCCAAACTGGGCCACAGAGCGGACAAAAGCGATTTCGTCGAGGACGCCCACGAGACGATCGACACCCGCTTCGAGGCCTTCTCCGAGTACATCCAGCGTGACGACTGGGACCTGTTTTTCGGCGTCTTCATGACGACCGACCGGGTCAACCACTTCCTGTTCAAGGATTACGAACGCGACGGCGAGAACAAGGAAGCGTTCATGGAGTTTTACCGCAAGGTCGACGACTACGTCGGGCGGATTCGGGACCTGCTTCCCGACGACGTGACGCTCGTCGTCGCCAGCGATCACGGGTTCACGTCGCTCGACTACGAAGTACACTGCAACGCGTGGCTGGAGGAGGAGGGGTGGCTCTCCTTCGAGGACGACGACCACGACGACCTGAGCGACATCGCCGAGGAGTCGCGTGCCTACTCCCTGATCCCGGGGCGGTTCTACCTGAATCTGGAGGGTCGCGAACCCCGCGGTTCGGTGCCCGAAGAGGAGTACGAGGCGACCCGCGACGAACTGAAGACGGCGCTCGAAGAGTTGGAGGGACCGGACGGAAAGAAGGTGTGCTCCCGGGTCGTCGAGAAAGAGGACGCGTTCCGGGGTGTCCACGACGACATCGCACCCGACCTCGTCGCCATCCCGAACCACGGCTTCGATCTCAAATCCGGCTTCTCCGGCCACGAGGACGTGTTCGACGTCGGGCCGCGAAACGGGATGCACAGCTTCGACAACGCGACGCTGTTCGTCGACGATCCGTCCGTCTCGATCACCGAGGCGGACCTGTTCGACGTCGCGCCGACGATTCTCGATCTGATGGACGTCGACTACGGTCGTACCGACTTCGACGGCGGGAGTCTCGTCACGTCGAAGTAACGGGCCCGCTCTGACGTCGTGTCCGCCGTCGGTCGGCGTTCCGGCCGCGTCGGTCAGAGCAGCCCGTCGATCCGGTCGTCGGTGAGCTCCGACGACTCCGTCGTCTCCTCGCGACGTTTCTCCTCGTTGGCGGCCTGTCTCGCCCGTTCGAGGAACCCCTCAAGCCGGTCGGAGTGAGCGACGCCACCGAGAAGGACCAGTGAGGCGAGGCGGTCGTCCCGCGTCGGGAAGTCGCCGCCGCGCACCTCCATCGTGTCCATCTCCGTCTCCAGCCACGAGCGGGCGCTCTCGACGCCCTTGCGTGAGATGGCGTCGGGACGACCGGCGACGACCAACAATCCCCGCTCTGCGCTCGTCGTATCGGGGAGGCTCAGTCCGGACCGCACTGCGCGCCGGGTCGTGCTCGTGACGACGTTGACGTTCGCGGACGCGTCCGACGAGGCGTCGGCGGCGGCGTAGCCGAGAGCCGCGACGCCGCCACCACGGAGCGTGTTGATCACTTCCGAACTGTCGACTACGGACTCGCCGACGCCACGGGTGGCTTCGCCGGCCGCGAGGAGCAGTCCCACGCGCCGGGCGATGCGGTCGTTGATCGCCTCGTAGCCGGATTCGAGGCTCTCACCCGACGATCGCCAGGCGTCGTTGTCGACGAGGAGAGTGGCGTCGGCCTCGCGGGTGAGTGTTTTCAACGACCGCCCGGCGTTCACCTTGTAGAGCCTCCCCTCGTCCCGGCCGGGGAGGATGCCGAGGCCGTAGACGGGGAGGTCGTAGACCCGCTGAAGTTCGCTGACGAGGTAGGGGGCGCCGCCGCTTCCGGTGCCGCCGCCGAGCCCCGCGACAACGAAGATTGCCTCGGCCTCGGCGGTCGTTCGACCGTCGATGGCTCCCATTACCTCCTGGATGTCGTCTCGCATCACCTTCGTGCCGAGTTCGTTGTCGCCGCCGACGCCGTGGCCGTTCACCTCGGCACCGCCGATGAGGACGGTGTCGAGCGGGAGGGACCGGAGGTCGGAGTGGGCGCTGTTGACCGCCATCGCCCCGACGACGGCGTCAAAGCCGTTTTGCGCATCGAAATCGGACAGCGCGGCGGTCAGCTTGCCGCCCGCCTGTCCGACACCAATCAGGACGGACTTCATGTGTCTGACGTGTGTCTTGCGGCCCCTTCAACGCTGTGTTACGTGCAGCCGAGATTTTAGGTACGATACCGGGACCACGGCACCGCATGGACGACGGACGACCCCTGCACGAACGCGTCGCTGCCCTCGAACGCGCGGTTACCGACGGTCACGCCGACGCGGGCCTCCCCGACGCCGCGAGAGTGGACGACCGTCTGGACGACCTCGAAGCGACGGTCGAGGACCTCGACGACCGGGTGGCCGAACTGGACGCGGCCGTCCAGGCACTGCGTGGGTTCGCCGGCGGGGTCCGGGCGATCGACGAAACGATCGAGCGACGGGCCGACGCCGCCGTCGCGGGTGTCGAGCGCCTCGAGGCCGAACTGGAAGCAGTCCGGGAACGAATCGACGAAAACGCCACACCCGTCGGGGCGAGTCGAGACGGGGACGCCGATAGACGGGACGACACGCGAGCCGAGACACACCTTTCGGAACACGGTGAGCGGACCGTCGTCGAGAGAACGGGCGTGGTCGGCAATCGGGAGCGAGAGCGAGAGCAGGGCGAGACTGACGTCCGAAACCGGTGTGACCGGTCGCTCCACGGCGACGTGGCCGCCCGCACCGACGCCGCCCTCGCCGACGCGGCCGCGGTGAGCAACGAGGAGGACGGGGCCGAGCGCGGCAGCGCGGACCGCTCGCTTGCCGAGCGCCTCCGCCGACTCCTGTGATTCGGGCCGTCCTCGCCGTCGCTCTGACCGTCGCGCTACTGGCTGCGGTCACGCCCGCTATCGACGAGGGGCGCGAGCGGCGGACTGCGATCCACCTCGACGACGTGGCCGATCGAATCGATCGTGCGGCGCGCTCGCTGCGCGCACACGAGGATCCGACACCGCCGAACGTGGCCGGAGCACGGCGAATCGTCCGGTTTCGCCTCCCGGAACGTTCGTGGACTACCGTCGGCGCCACGCTGTGGATCGACGGCGAACACGACGCCGTTGGCTACCGCCTCGACGGACACCGAACCCGTCGACTCCGCCTCCGCGGGGTGGACGTCCGGACACCGGACGGTCGCGTCGTCTTCGACAGAGCGGACCGGTATCGGCTCGTCCTCTCGCTCGTGGAGTCGGGGGGAGTCGGCGTCGTCGTCACCCGGGGCTGAGGTTCAAAAGCGATGCCGCGGCCACACGCACCCATGCGACTCCTGGATCGACTTCGCGCTCGCGTTCGCCTTCGCGTGAGCGATCGGGCCGGTGGGGTGGAGGACGACCGAGAGGGGCCCGGCTGTCGGTGTGATCCGTCATTCCCCCGTCCCGCGGGACTCGACTCGGCGGGGACGGCGCTCATCGTCGATGCCGACGACTGTCCCGGGATGGGTGACCTCGCCACCGAACCGGCCTGTCGCGCGACGGTGATCGACGCCCTGACCGAACGGGACGCCGAAACCGTCCGGGTTCGACACACCGGCCGCGAACGCGTCTACGACGACGGCGCCGTCGGATTGCTGGTCGCGGCCGGGAGGTTCGCCGCCCGCGTCGCCGTCCACGACGAGACGCTCGCGGATCGGGTCCGCCGCGATCCACTCGGTGCGGCCCGCGAAGCGACCGGACGCGCCGGCCCCGTGGCGACTCTGGCCGCCACGACGGGGCTGGCTGCCGGCGCCGACCGCGTCGACGGCGACTACGCCGCCGCGCTCGAATCGACCGTCGGTCCGACGGTATCGAACTCACGGCTTGTCGCACGACCGCCGGACGGGGCGACGTTGCTGGATCGCCGGGAACTCGACACCGGAGCGACGGTGTGCCGGTATCGAACTGATCGCGGTGAGTACTACCTGCTCGAACCCCTGGATTCGCGGCTGGACGACGCGGAAATGAGCGCCCTGTCGGCCGCTTACGACCGCCTGGCCACGGGGCGCACGGACGGCGGACGATCCGTCACCCGCGCCGTCCGTGCCGTCGAGACGGTTACGGCGGGGACCGACGTCTCCGTCGAAGCGGTCGAACGCGTGTTGCGCAAGCACACCCGTGGCCACGGCGTGCTCGACGACCTCTTCGCCGATCCGGCGGTGTCGGAGGTGGTGGTGTCGGCGCCGGTGAGCGACGGGCCGGTTCGGGTGGCCGTCGACGGCGACCGACTGCCGACGAACGTCCATCTGACGCCGGCCGGCGTGGCGGCGCTCGCCTCGCGCTTCCGTCGAGAGAGCGGGCGTGGCTTCTCCCGGGCGAGTCCGACCCTCGACGCGACGACGACGGGACCGTTCGGCGAATCGGTCCGCGTCGCGGGCGTCACCGATCCGGCCAGCGAGGGGACTGGCTTCGTCTTCCGAACCCACGGTACGGACGCGTGGACGCTCCCGGCGCTCGTGGCGAACGGGACGCTCCCGGCACGGGCCGCGGCCCTCTGCTCGCTGGCCGTCGAGCGTGCCGCTGCGGGGCTGATCGCCGGACCACGCGGGGCGGGCAAGACGACGCTCTGTGGGGCGCTCCTGTGGGAACTGCCGCCGACGACGCGGACGGTCGTCGTCGAGGATACGCCCGAACTCCCGGTGGCGGCGCTCCGCGACGCCGGTCGCGACGTCCAGCCCGTCAGAACCGAGACGAGCGACGGGCCGGCGCTCTCGGCGCCAGCGGCGCTGCGCGCCGCGCTCCGACTCGGCGATGGGGCGCTCGTGGTCGGCGAAGTCAGGGGTGAGGAGGCGTCGACGCTCTACGAGGCGATGCGGGTCGGCGCCGCATCGAGCGCCGTGCTCGGAACGATCCACGGCGACGGCGCCGAGTCGGTGTTCGAGCGCGTCGTGACCGATCTGGAGGTGCCGGCGTCGTCGTTCGCAGCGACGGATCTGCTGGTCACGCTCTCGACCGGAGAGCGACGACGGGTCGCGGGCATCGAAGAGGTGCGCCACGCCGACGGCGACGTGCGCTTCGAGTCGCTGTTCGAACCCAGCCACGAGGGCGTGGAGCCGACGGGCGTCGTCGAGCGGGGGAACAGCCACCTCGTTGCGTCGCTCGCCCGTCCGGACGAGTCGTACGCGGACGTACTCGAAGCGCTCGACGACCGGGAGAGCCTGCTAAGCGATCTCGCGGAGACCGGGCGTACGGACGCGACGGCGGTCGACGCGGCACACCGTCGGCGGGTGACCGGATGAGGATCGATCGGATCGTCGAACGGCTCGCCGACCGGTGGCCGTGGGCAGTGGAGCCGAAGCCGGACACCGAACGGGCGCTGTCGTATCTCGACGCTGGCGTCGACGCCGAGTCACTCGGCGGGGCGGCACGCGTCGTCGCGGTCGTCACCCTCCTCGCCGCAGTCGCCACCGGCACCGCACTCGGTGCCCTCCGATCCCCGCGCCAGGGTGTCGTCGTGGCATCTACGGGGGTGGCCATCGGCGCCGCCGTTCCGCTCGTCGCGAGGGAAGCGCCGACGTTTCTGACGACGGTGGCGCGGACGCGTGCGCTCGGCGCGGCCGCCTCGCTCGTCGGTCGGGCCGCCCTCCGTCTACGGCTCGATCCGACGGTCGAGCGGGCGGCCGCCTTCGCCGCGGAGACCGGAGACGGTCCGCTCGCAGAGAGCCTCGGAACGCACGTCGACAGGGCGGAAGGGACACCCCGAAGCGGGTTCGGTTCCTTCGCGCGGGAGTGGAGCGACCGGTTTCCCGCGCTCGAACGCGCGGTGGCGCGGCTGGACGCCGCCGCGTCGGCTCCGTCGTCCGAACGCGACCAGCATCTCGACCGGGCCGTCGAGGCGGCACTCGATGGCGTGCGAGCGGAGCTAGCCTCGTTTGTGAGCGATATCAGGGGCGTCGTCACGGGCCTGTACGCCTTCGGCGTTCTCCTACCACTCGCGCTGGTCGGGGTGCTTCCGGCGGCGCGGGCGACCGGTGTCGCCTTCTCATTACCGGTGATCGTCGTCCTGTACGACGCCCTGTTACCGGCGGTGGTCGTGGTGACCGGCGCGTGGATTCTCGCTCGCCGGCCCGTCGCGTTCCCGCCGCCACGAGTCGGCCGCGATCATCCCGACACACCCGACGGACGCGCACGCACCGTGGTGAGCGGCGTCGCCGCGGCGGCGGTCGGTGGCGGCGTCGCTGCCCGGCTGGTGGCGGCGTGGACGGCACCACTCGCCGCCGTCGGCTTCGGCGTCGGAGCTGCGCTCGTCGTCGACGCACGCGCCGCAAAGCGGGTTCGCGAGCGCGTCCGCGCCGTCGAGTCCGACCTCGCCGACGCCTGCTATCTCGTCGGGCGCCGGGTCGCCGCTGGCGAAGCCGTCGAGTCGGCTATCGCCGACACGGCGGATCGCGTCGCTGGGGCGACCGGGGCGATGTTGACCGACGCGGCGAGCCGACAGCGCCGGCTGGGTATCACGGTCGGCGAGGCGTTCGGCGACGAACACGGCGTCCTCGCGACGCTTCCGAGCCGCCGCACGCGCGAGACAGCGACGCTGTTCTCGCTCGCGGCGACCGAAGGGTGGCCGGCGGGCGAGGCGCTGGTCGCGACTGCCGAACACGTCGAGGAACTCGGTCGGATCGAACGGGAGGCCCGCCGGGAACTGGCCCAGGTGACGGACACGCTCGCGAACACCGCGGCAGTTTTCGGACCGGTCGTCGGCGGCGCGACGGTCGCGCTGTCCGCACGCGTCGCGCGTACCGGGGCGTCGACGCGGTTCGGCGCCGGCCCGCTCCCCACGGCCGAGTTAGGTCTCGCGGTCGGGGCGTACGTCCTCTGGCTCGCCGCCGCGCTCACGGTCCTCTCGACGGGACTGACACACGGTCTCGACAGGGCGCTCGTCGCCCACCGCGTCGGCGTCGCCCTCGTCCTCGCCACCACCTGCTATCTGACGGCATTCGTGGCCGCCGGACTGTTCCTCTGACCCGGAGTTCAAGTGCGATGCCGGGACCACCCCAGCCCATGATCGGTGTTCCAGCCGACGCGTGGTACGTCTGGCTCGGGCTGTCGATAGCGAGTGTCGCACTGGTGGGTGTCGGGGCGGCGCTTCCGACGGCGCCGCCACCGGCGGCCGCGGACGCCGCCGACACGGTCGATCGGACGGCTGCGACGGCACATCCGGCGACGGCCGAGCATCCCCTCGACGCGAGGGCGATGCGGATCGGACCGAGGCGCCTCGGCCTCCGGAACGACGCCGGCACGACACACGCGACGTTCGCGTTCGGTCCGGTGACGCCGGCGGTCGGCCCCCGGGGACTGCGGGCCGTCCTCAGGGGCGCACCACCGGAGTCGTACTTCGACTCCGGCGAGGCGCTCTGTGACGCCGGACGCGCCGCTCGCGGACGAACCCCACGGTGGCGGTCGGTCGACGGGCCGCTGATCGTCAGACACGTCGTCTGGGAGGAATGCGATGTCACGCTCGTCGGCTAGGGCACAGGTCGAACCGCTGGCCGCACTCGTAGTCCTGCTGGCGATCTGTGCGGCCGTCACGACCTACGCGACGGCACTCGATGGGGCCAAATACGAGTCCGAACGGGAGCTCGCGACGCCGTCGCTGGATCGCGTCGTCGACCGACTCGCTACCGGCGGCGTCGTGGATCCGGAGCGGCGAGAGCGAGAACCGGTGCGACACGCTGGCCCGGCGGGTCACCGGCTCAACGTCACGATCGCCGCGGCGGGACGGCGCTGGCACGCGGGGCCCGAACCGCCGGGACGTGGATCGAACACCGACGCTGCGGCGCGATCGATCGGCGTCCGGCTGGCGCCCGGTCGGGTTCGTCCCGGCCACGTTCGGGTGGAGGTGTGGGCGTGACGAGCACCGTCCTCGACGGCGTACTCTGTCTTCTGTTGGTCAGCGCCGCGGTAGTGGTCGTCACCACCGCGACGCCACGGGAGCCGACTGGCGAGGGGCGTGCCGCGGACGTGGCGTCGACGCTGACGACGACGACCACGTCGGTGAATCACACGCTCGATCCGCGAACCGGACCAACCGGCGTCGGCGGTTCGAACCGATCGGACGCCTTCGACCGAACCGATCACGGGACGCTGGCAACCCTCCTCGCACGTGCCGCCGTCGCCCGCGCGACGATCGACGGCGAGCGACTCTGGCCGGCCCGAAACGACTTCGGTCGCGCGGTCGTCGCGGCGACGACGGCAGCGATCCGCCCCAACCACACGCTGATCACCGCGACCTGGCGGCCGTACCCTGACTCGTCGATCCGAGGACGGATCGTCGTCGGGAGCCGTCCGCCGCCAGACCGGCCGGTGCACGCGGCGACGGTCGAGGTGTCCAGCGGCTTCCCGACGGTTCGAGACGACGCCCGAAGAGCCGCTCGATCGGACAAGATCGAGGGGGTCGCCGGCGTCGTAGCTGGCGGAATCGTCCGGGAAATCTTCCCGCCGACCCACACGCGAATCTCCGCCAGCGGGACGTCTCCGGAGGCTGCGCTGGTTCGTCACCGCTACCGCCGTGTAGCCGACCATCTTGGCGTCTCCCCTCCGCCACGGCCAGCGAGCGGCGACGTCAACGACGCCAACGATCGCCTCGAAGCGGCGCTGTCGGAACAGGTCGCTCGCGACCTGCACGCGGCGAACGCGTCGGCCACGACAGCTGCCGAGGAGATCCGTCTCGGCCGCGTCCGTATCGTCGTGAGGACGTGGCCGTGACTCGTCTGTCCGAGGACCGTCGTGGGCGCGTCCCCTTCGCGCTCGTGGGCGTGTTACTCCTCGTTGGCGCGTCCACGTTCGGGGCGGCCCTGTCGACGCGCGGGCCGGACCGCGTCGACCGCGACGTCGACGTGGCGATGGAACGAGCGTCCGTCGAGACGACCACCGCACTTCGGTCGGCCGTCGCGACGGCGGCACGCGAGGCGGCTGCGGAGCCGGTAACCGAACCGGCCGAGACGCCGTCCGGACGGTTGCTAAGCGACGAAACGCCGTTCCGAGACGCGTTGCGCCTCCGCATCTATCTGCGCGTCCGCGATCGGCTGTCGGTGACTAGACACCGACGGGGAGACGTTACCGCCGCCGCATCGCTTCCCGAGACGACGACGACGGTGCCCGAACTCCGGCACGAGATGGAACGCATCGCGATTCGCGGCGTCGAGAACGGAACCGCCCTCCGTGTTACCGTTCGGAACCTGACGGTGACGGCGCGGGACGTGGGTTCGGGACGGATCGTCGCCCGTCAGAATCGGACGCGAACCGTGACCGTCTCGACGCCGGTTCTCGCGCTCCACGACCGCGCAGCGGCGTTCGAGCAACGGCTGAACCGCGGCCCGCTCGACGGACCGGGGCTGGGGCGGCGACTAACCGCCAGGCTCTATCCCATCGCGTGGGCGCGTGGCTACGCGCAACATTACGGCGCGGCACCGATCGCCAACGTCGTCGGAACGCGTCACGTCGAACTGTCGACCAACGGTGCCGTCCTCGAGGCACAGCGGGCGGCGTTTGGCCGGAGCGATCCAGCGGGGCGGCGGGCGATGCAGCGCGCTCGTCTCGAGTTCGGGGTGACGGAGTTCACGGCGGGGACGTCCATCGACGGATCGAGAGCCAAGGAGTTCCTCCCGCGGCCGAACGCGAAACGGGAACCGTCGGCGCTCCCGAAACGCCACACCACGGACGGGGCGTCCCCGAACCGATCGATGGACATCGACGTCGGGCCCGTCTCGGGGCGAGCCCTCTCCGGCCTCCGGACGGAGGCGATTCGATCGAATCGATCGCTTCGCGGCGTGCTTCGGGCAGCCTACCGAGTCGAAGTCGAACTCCGGACGGCACGCCGGCAGACCTACCGCGAGCCCCGTCCGGAGCCCGATCCGCCGGGCGAAGAGTGGTCGCTCGTCGGAACCAACGTGACGACGACAGCGGCGGTCGATCCGGGCATCGGATCGACGCCGGCGCCCCACGAAGGCGAACGTCGGTTCGATGGCTTCGCCAGACACGTCGGCCTCGATCACCGGGTGACGTGGGCGTGGGAACGCGGCAACGATACGACGACCACGACCGGCGAGTGGACCGAACGCTACCGGGTCGGCGTGACGCTGACCGGGGAGTACGCCCCGAACGGAACGGCCCCGGACCGGCCGACACGCCCACGCTTCGAGCGCGGTGGCCCGCTGGACGGACCGAATCTCGCCGACGTGCCCGAAACGGCCGAGAAGCGCCTCGTCGAGAAGCAGGGCGGTCGGGACGCTGTGGCCGTCGCCGTCGCCAAGGACGCCCTCGAGGTCCGCGAAGGGGTCGTCCACGGGGACCGGCCGTCCGACCTCCGATCGTGGACGGACGAGGATCTGTCTCGACTCCGGCGCCGACTCGCGAACGTCACCGTCTCGGCCCCCGCGGGACGAGTAGCGACGTACACGACGAACCCGCCCGAACGGCTGGCGGCCGCACTCGACCGCCAGCGGGCGACGCTGATCGACGCACCGAGTCGGTATCGCGGCGCCGCGGACCGCGCACGCGTCGGCGCCCGTACCGCGCTGCTCGACGCGGTGATTCGACGGCTGGAGCGGCGCGCAGCCGCCCACGACGAGACGCGGCGGGCGTTCGACGCGGTACTCGGCCGGGTGGGCGTCGAGGAGTTGCACCGCATCCTCACGCTTCGGACCACGCCAGCGCCGACGCGACGGGCGTCGCTCCCTGGATCGCCACCCGGCGGCCCGGTCGGCGTCGTCCCCGACGGCTCGCCGGCGTATCTCACGGTCGCGTCGGTGCGTCACGAGCGCGCCACCGGGGTCCCGCCGTCGCAGCCGTACAAACCCCTCGCGACGAGAAACCACAACCTGTTCGCGATGCCGTACGGCGACGCTGCGGACGCGGTGACCGAAGCGGGGGGTGGCGGCGGGTCGGGCGCACGGCTCCGGACGGCCGGCCGGGCGCTGATCGCTTCGACGTCGGCGCCGGGTACCCCGGATCGGGAGTCACAGCGGCGACTCCGGAGTTCCGTGTCGGACGCGATGGATATCGTCCGAACGCGCACGCGTCGCGTCCTCCGGAACGAGACGCGGCTTACGCGGCCCGAGGCGCGGGCCGCAGTCGCGGCGGGGTTCGCCCGTTGGGACGGCGCCGGGCGTCGGGCGCTCGCGGCCAGCAACGGTTCGCTCGCGACTGCCATCGCGGTCGCGGCGGACGAACGGACACCCGACGCCGACCGGGACCACCTGGAGGCGAGTCTCGACGCCGCCATCGTGTCTGCCCGGCGGACTGCGACGACGAGGATCGCCGAAAAGCGAGTCGAGACGACGCTGACGAACCTCCGGGAGCGAGCGATCGAGCGGGCGGCGTCGGAGGCGACCGACCGGGTCGCGTCGAGACACCTGAACGGCTCGATCGGGAGTGTCGCCGCGGGCTTGCCGGTCGCGCCAGCGCCGGGATACTGGTACGCGACGGTGAACGTCTGGAACGTGTCGGTGCGGGGAGCGTACGCCCGGTTCACGCTCCGGTCGGATCGAGGGACACCGGTGTCGGAACCGGGGACGGCAGTCCGGTACGTCCGGGACGGGTCGACGGTCCGCCTGGACGTCGACTGGGATGGAACCGCGGAACGTCTCGGCCGCGACGAGCGAATCGCCTTCGAGACGGGGACGGTCGTCGCGGTCGCCGTCCCGCCGTACCGGGGTGGCGTCGGTGACGTGGACGGAAACGCAGACGAACGCGCCGGGAGTTGGCCGCGGCCCGACTGCACGTCGTGGGAGGTGAGCGCCTGCCGGCGTGGGGAGTGAGACTTTTGTCGACGGGGCGTCCATCCAACGTATGCTCCACGAGGCCGCCGACGAACCGGCGACGCTGTCGCCACCACAACTTCGCGACGCGTACGAAGCGGAACTGCGCGCAGTGATCGACGCCAACGGGATCAGGACGGTCGCCGACGAGACCGGCGTCCCGGTCGAAACGGTCGCCGACCTCGCCGACGGCGACGCACCGACGGTGACGCTATCGGAGGCGGCGGCGATCCTCGCCGTGGACGGCGACGGCCGCGACGCCGATGCCATCGTTCAGAACGTCCGCGATCACCTGTTGATGGGGATGACGACCGGTGTCATCGACGTCGACACGATCGCCTCGAACGTCGACCTCGATCTCTCGGGACAGGAGGTCCAGCAAGCGATCGAGGGACGGATCAGGATGACACTCGCGGAACTCGCGGCGATCCACAGCTACGTCGCGGAGCGGAACAGCCGCTGATCCGCCGTGCGGGTTGCCATCCTGGGCTGTGGCTACGTCGGCCTCGAACTCGGCCAGCAGTTGGCCGACATCGGCCACGACGTGATCGGTGTCCGGCGATCGGACGCGGGGATCGACGCCATCGAGACCGCGGGCTTCGACGCCGTCCGTGCCGACCTGACCGACGCGGCGTCGCTGTCGGCCGTCCCCGACGCCGACTGGCTCGTCTACGCGGCCAGCGCCGGCGGGCGCGGCGTCGAAGCGGCGCGTGCGGCGTACGTCGACGGCCTGCGAACCGTCGTCGAGACGTTCACGGAACGTCCGTCACAGCCCGACCGTCTCGTCTACACGTCGAGTACCGGCGTCTACGGCGACCACGGCGGCGACTGGGTCGACGAGTCGACCACGCCCGTCCCCGCGACCGAGCGCCAGCGCGTCCTGCTCGAGGCGGAGCGAGTCGCGCTCGCGGACGGGCGGATCGACGGGACGGTCGTTCGCTTCGGCGGGCTCTACGGGCCGGAGCGCTACCGACTTGACTACTACCTCGACGGGCCGGTGACGGAGGGCTATCTCAACTCGATTCACCGCGACGATGCCGCCGGCGCCGTCACACACCTCCTGGAGACCGACCGTGGACGCGGCGAGGTGGTGCTCGCCGTCGACGACGAACCCGTCTCGAAGTGGGCGTTCGCCGACTGGCTGGCCGACGAATGTGGACGCCCCCACCCGCCGAAGCGGACGGTCGAGGAGCGGGCGGCCGACGGTGACGTCAGCCGCCGCGTCCGCGCGAACAAACGGTGCGCCAACGACCGCCTCCACGAACTCGGCTACGACCTCCGGTATCCGACCGTCCGGGATGGATACCGGCCGGCAATCGACGCGTTCCGGCGGAATCGACGACCAGAGTCGTGAGTCAGTACCGAGCGGTGGCGACGACATCCGACCGGTCACACACGGCGACTTTCGTGACCGAGTGTTCGGTCGGCTTCGAGGCGACGCAATAGGAGAATACTCTTTTGCTTCGACCGAGTCGGGGAGGGTATGTCGGTCGCCGCCGAGGGGTTCGTCCAGCGGGCAGTGACCTTCGCCCAGTCCCATCCCGAGTTGCTGGCGGCACTGCTCGTCAGCGTGGTCGTCATGGTCGGCGGCGGATACATCCTCCACCGGTTCACACGGCCGGCAGGGGCTCGGTTCACGTCGCTGCTCGCCGAATACGACGACGTCGTGATTCTGACGCACCCGAATCCCGATCCCGACGCGATGGCGGCGGCGATGGGCGTCGCCTCGATGGCCGAACAGGTGGAGACGGAGGCGACCATTCAGTTTCCGGGGAAGATCAGACACCAGGAGAACCGGGCGTTCAGGACCGTCCTCGAAGTCGACCTCGACCGGATCGACCGCGCGGCAGACCTGAATTCGGGGTCCGTGATCCTGGTCGACCACAACGAGGCGCGAGGATTTCCCGGCTGTGAGGGTATCCGGCCCGTCGCCGTCGTCGACCACCACCCCGGCGACGGACGCGGGGAGGCGTTCACCGACGTTCGCACCGAGTACGGCGCCTGTTCGAGCATCGTCGCGGAGTACTTCGAGGACGTCGACGCCACGCCGGTTCCACCCGAGACCCACGAGAGCGAGGCCGAGGCGGCGTACGTCGTTCCCTCGATGGTGGCGACGGGACTCTTTTACGGCATCCTCACCGACACGAATCGATTCACCGCCGGGACCGACGCCGCCGACTTCACCGCGAGTAGCTACCTCTCGCCCGGCGTCGACGAGGGGCTACTGGATCGCATCGCCAACCCGCAGGTGAGCGCCGAAACGCTCGAGATCAAGGCGACGGCGATCCGCGAACGGCAGGTCGAGGGACCGTTCGCCATCAGCGACGTGGGCGACGTCTCGAACGTGGACGCGATTCCGCAGGCCGTCGACGAACTCGTCCTCCTCGAGGGCGTCACCGCCGCCATCGTCTACGGCACCCGGAACGGAACGCTCCATCTCTCCGGGCGCTCCCGCGACGACCGAGTCCACATGGGGCGAGCGATCGAGGCCGCGCTGGATGAGGTCCCGGGTGGCAGCGGTGGCGGACACCCCCGAATGGGTGGCGGCCAGATCGATCTCGGGGAGGACGGCTTCGTCTGGCCCGCACGACGGAACACGCTCACCGATCGGCTCTGGCTGGCGCTCGAAGGAGACCTGTAGACTTTATCCGAACCCGGCGTAGCGGGAGCATGGCGACCACACGCGCCACGTGGGCGTACCGCGACCGCTTCGGCGACGGCTTCGGACGCACCTACTTCCGACGGTTCGGCCCTGGCGTCGTCTCCAGCGTCGGCCTGGGAACCTATCTCGGCGAGCCGACCGACGTCGTCGACGACGCGTACGAGCGCGCGCTGCTCGCCGGCATCGAGGGCGGGTGTAACGTCGTCGACACGGCCGTCAACTACCGGTGTGGCCGCAGCGAGCGGGTCGTCGGCCGCGCGGTCGAGCGGGCCGACGTCGACCGAGAAGCTATCGTCGTCGCCACCAAAGGTGGATTCCTCCCGTTCGACGGCGACCGGCCGGCCGACCCCGAGAGCTACGTCCGCGAGACGTTCGTCGAAGGAGGGCCCGTCGATCCGGGAGACGTCGCCGCGGGACGTCACTGCATCGCGCCCGACGCCGTCGATGCGCTACTCGACCGCTCGCTCGACGCGCTCGGACTGGAGACGATCGACTGCTACTACGTCCACAATCCGGAGATACAGCTCCGCATCCGCTCCCGCGAGGCGGTGTACGACCAACTCGAGGCGACGTTCGAACGACTGGAGCAACGGATCGACGCGGGCGATATCGATCGGTACGGCGTGGCGACGTGGCGGGCGTTTCGCGTCCCGCCCACGGACGACGCGTACCTCTCGCTTCCCGACGTCGTCGATCGCGCCCGCGCGGCCGCGAGGACTGTCGGCCGCACGGAGACGGGGTTCGAAGCCATCCAACTCCCGTTCAACGTCCACATGGCCGACGCCTTCACCGCGCGGGTCCACCCGTTCGAGGGCGAGCGCCGGTCGGCGCTGTCGGTCGCACACACGCTCGATCTGGACGTCTTCGCCAGCGCCAGTCTCGGACAGGGAGACCTCGCGGACGGACTCCCGCCCGCCGTCGACGCCGAGCTGACCGGCGATACAGCCACACAGCGCGCGATCAACTTCGCGCGGAGCGCGCCGGGCGTCACCTGCGCGCTCGTCGGGGCGAGCGACGCCGACCACGTCGCGGAGGATATCGCCGCGGGGACGTTCGATCCACTCGGCGCGCGCGCGTTCGACGCCGTCTTCGAGTAGCTACCGGAGGTCCTTCCACTCGCGGCCACACTCCGGACAGATCCGGACGGCGAACACCTCGTCCGGGTCGTCCTCCTTTTTCAGCACCTTCTCACACTCCGCGCACATGAGCCGCTCGTAGGTGTCCTTGGCGAGTTCGCCGTCACGGATCCCCTTTCGGGTCGACTTCATATGCCCACGTTGGGTACCCTCGTTTAAAAAACGAACCGGCCGACACCCGCGGGCTTTTGTCCGGGCCGTCCCCAGGGGCGCGTGATGGAGTACGTGCAGGAACGTGTGACGACGCTCCACGATCTGACCGATCCGGAGCCGACGGCGCCGACCGACCGCGCGACAGTGGTGGTTCCCATGACCGAACGGGAGTACGCCGGGCTGGCGCCGGACCGCGTCCTCTCGGAACTCGAACGGCTCGATCCCGGGCACGTCGTCGTCCCGCTCCGGGCGCCGGCAGAGCGCGTCGACGACTTCCAGGGCTGGCTCACCGACTTCGACCTCTCGCTGTCGGTCCTCTGGTGTAACGGCCCGCGACTGGAGGAACTGCTCGACGACCACGACCTCGACGGCGAGTTCGGGAAAGGCCGCGACGTGTGGCTCGGCCTCGGGCAGGCGCTCGACCGGGAGTACGTCGTCGTCCACGACGCGGACACCAAAAGCTACTCGCGGGCCGACGTATCGCGGCTGCTCTTCCCGCTCGCACACGGCTTCGACTTCTCGAAGGGATACTACGCACGCGTCGAGAACGACCACCTCTACGGCCGGCTCTTTCGACTGTTTTTTGTCCCGCTGGTTCGTGCACTGACCGACGGCCGGGACGCCCCGATACTCCGCTATCTGGAGTCGTTTCGCTACGCACTCGCCGGCGAGTTCGCGGCGACGACCGAGCTCGTCGAGCGGTTCCGCCCCCAGCGGTCGTGGGGGCTGGAGGTCGGTACCCTGGGGGACGCGTTCGACTACGCCGGCTTCGAGGGCAGCGCCCAGGTCGATCTGGGGAGGTACGAACACGACCACCGCGCGGTGAGCGGCCCGACCGGCCTCTCGGAGATGAGCCGCCACGTCGGCACGGCGCTGCTCCGCGTCGTCGACGAACGTGGCGTCGATCTCGGCTACGACACGCTCCCCGAGCGCTACCGCACGGCGGCGCGCTCGCTCGTCCGGAGCTACGAACTCGACGCGGCATTCAACGGACTGTCGTACGACCAGGGCGACGAACTCGATCAGATCGAGACGTACGCCGGCGCCATCGAACCGCCGGGAACCGATCACCGCCTGCCCGCCTGGGACGACGCCCCGATATCGCCGGGGCGGGTTGCGGCGGCCGCCGCGGCCGACCTGGAGACGGTGGCATGAACCTGCCGGCGGCCACGGGCGACGAACTCGCGGGCGTCGTCGATCTGTTCGGCGCGTTGACTCCCGACGAGCTTCGGGACGCACTCGCCGAACTCGCGTTCAAGCGCGGCGAGGCGGTCGAAGAGAACGCCATCGACGAGGCCGTCGACGACGCGCTGTCCGACTACTACCTCGTCGCCGTCGACCGCGACGGGGCGACGCTCCTCGCGGCCGGCCCGGCCGCGTTTCCGACCGTCCCCGACGGCGGCGAGGACCTCCCGCACATCCTCGACGTACCCGAGCGGGAGGTGGATCGCGCCGCGCTGGTCGAGGCGGCGGAGCGACGACTCCGCGCGGACGCGGCACGGGCAGTCGACGCGGACGACGCCGACCGTATCGAACGGTTGCTCGACGTCAGCTACGATCTTGAATCGTGGGGGGCGACGGACGTGGGTGACGTTCGGCACCGACTCGACGACGCACGCGAGAACCGGAACTGAAACCATCCCCCGTGACGTAGGTGACACAACGGCCGTCCCCGACCGGGGACAGACACGGAGCCGTCAACACACATGCGCATGGATCTGTCCGCGCTCGCACGCCACACGCCACGGAGCATCGACGACGCCGAGCGCGAAGCGGCGGTCGTCGCTCCCGTCGTCGACCGCGGCGGCGACGACGCGCTCCTCTTCACGAAGCGTGCGGACCACCTCGGCCAGCATCCCGGCCAGATGAGTTTCCCCGGCGGCGGTCACGAGCCCAGCGACGCCGACCTCGTGGCGACGGCACGACGCGAGGCCGACGAGGAGATCGGCCTCCGCGCCGACGAAATCGAGATCGTGGGGCGACTGGACGACATTCCGACCGTCAGCGACTACAGCGTCCGCCCGTTCGTCTCCCGCGTCCCGGACCGCGAGTACGTTCCCGACGAGCGCGAAGTGTCCGAGATAGCCGTCCTTCCGGTCGCGGCGCTGACCGACCTCGACAACTACGAGTCGGAGCGCCGCGATCACCCCTACTACGGCGATATCAGGCTCCACTTCTTCCGCGTCGACGGCTACACCGTCTGGGGCGCGACCGGACGGATGCTCGTCCAACTGCTCGAACTGACCACCGACTGGGAGATGCCACCGGAGGTCGACCGCGTTGTCGATCCGGACGCGGAGTATCCCGTCTGATTACTCGGCGTCGTCCGCGTCTTCGGCGTCGTCCGCGTCGTCCGCGTCTTCGGCGTCGTCCGCGTCGTCCGCGTCTTCGGCGTCGTCCGCGTCGTCCGACTCCGCGACGACCGACACATCGGTCCCCCGAGCACGTTTCGGCACCTCGACGCGGAGCGTCCCGTTGTCGTTCAGCGTGGCCGACGCCTCGCCGGCGTCCACGTCGGCGTCCGGCGGGAGACGCGCGCGGCCATCGAGCGAGAGGCCGCGTCCCGGGAATCGCATCTCGAACCCCTCGTGGAAGTCGCGGAAGCGGTCGAGACGGACCTGAACTTCACCCTCGACGTACCGCACCTGCACGTCGCTTCTGGTGACTCCCGGCGCGTCGAAGACGACGAGGTAGGCGGTTTCGGACTCCAGGACGTCGTAGGCCAACGGCTTGCGCTCTTGGACCTTCCCGACGCCGCGGCCGACCCGTTCGAGGACGGCGTTGGCCGCCGACTTGCCGAACTCCTTGAAACCGGTCATAGCTCGATCTCTTCGAGGGAGTCGGTCCCACCACAGAGCGGACAGGAGAGGTCCGAAACCGTGTGGTCGTCGGCGATGTCGTAGGTGTAGTGATTCTCGAACATGTCGAGTTCGCAGTCGGCGCTGGTGCACTTGATCTCCTTTGTCGCAGGCATGGTGTTGGATTAGGATGCGCGACTAATCAACATTCGCCTTTGGGGCCTCGTGTTGGCGGGATTTAGGTGAATCGTGGTGGTTTCGTACTGGTCTATGCCAGAAATTATACGCCTCAGCGACCATAGCGACCGGATCGATTTGGGTTTTGTGGAGGGTGCAGACATCAGAGTCGGCGATGTAGCGCGGTGTTCGACTCCATCCGGCTAGATTCTCGCTTTCAAATACAGCTATTTAAGCGTCACACGTTCCCGAAAGCCAATCCACGGCCGGTCAGCGGGAAGGCCCCGAATCGGATCGGGGTTGACGAAACGATGATTCGTATCGGCGATCAGTTGGACTGGCTGTACGCTGCCGCGAATCCACGGACGAACCAATGACGCCATCTTTTCGACCAGTACAATCGGTCTTACCCAACTCTTTCTCGACGGACTGTGGGGAGATGTCGAAACCGCGACTGTCTCGATGATGGTGTCAAACAACTTGGACAGCACTGCAGCGAGTTGTTCTCCGATGTCGGACAACGTCGAACCGGAGATAGTTGAAAACTGGTTGCAGCGTTTCGCTCGCTGGCACATTACTCCAACCTAAACACGACCCACGGCCGTGGGGAAACGGTCTTAGGACTACGCTCTGCAGGGCTCGAACAGCATGCTAAAGCCGGCAAGGAGCGTTCAGTTATTGATTTGGTCCCTGATGGTCGACTGAATTTCTCCGGGATCCGCGACGTTTTCAAATCGAATGAATCCGAGACTGTGGTTCGTTCCGCCGGAAAGGATCGAAACGGTGCCGAACCCGAAGAGCGATTGAATCCGATCTTGGCGGAATTCATGCCCTCGGATCTTTGTGAATGGCAACTCTCGAGAACGTGTTTTATAGAAGAGTGAATACTCCCAGCGTACACCCTCTTCCGTTACTGTGTATCGATATCGTTTCAAGAGATAGATTCGGACCGCATATCGAACCAGGAGAAGAAGAACAACGAGGACGAGAACGTAAGTTCCAATCTCGGTGTTCTGCTGAGATCCCAGTACCCGTGGATATGTAAGAAGATATATAATTACGGAAGCGCCAGCGACTACTGCTAAACTCAGTTTCACAACGGCGGGTCGAAACGAGGGCCTCGTTTCGTAAAGAACCGTTTTTGACGTTGTTGGAGCGGCTGAGTCATCAGCCGATGCAGTGTTGTTAGTCATGGATCACATTCCGAAACCAGTAACGGCAATCACAGATGCAATAACAAAGAAGATGGGGGTACTCAACACGGCAAGAACGGTGAGAGTTGCGGTAATTCTAGACGTGTTGTGATTTAGTCGTGATCCGAGATACAACGAATACACGTAATAGCCGCAAGCTATCAGTAATCCGGCAATAAGGATCTGACCGAGTTGAGATAATCCTTGAGAGGGCATTTCTCCGCCCCGCTCAACACCCTCCAGTACAAGGTCTGCTCCCAGCATATCGATGATTCGATAGACGAAGGCTACTTGGAACCAAATTAGAAAATCAGCAGTTCGAGAGAGCTGATCGCTGGTCTGAATGTACACTACAAAAGAGAAAATGGCAGCGAGATAGCCGCTGGTACTGTAGGTGACTGTGTGAAGTGACGATAGAATTCCCCGTGAGCTTCTGGTCAGCAAGACACCCGCATGGAACGCCATGAACGTTGCGCCCGCAGCGCCCGTTAGATAGAGGCTGTTTTGCGCAAAGCGCAGCACAAAGCGTGTTTCCTCGGACATATCGAGAGATGCGAGGATCGGTAGTTGCTCGACATTGGGGACAGTCCCGAAGCCTGCTATCGTCAGAGGCAAAGCATAGGCGGACAGGTTGGCTACAAATATACCGAACAGCTGGATCAGCTGGCCGAATTTATTCCACACCGATCCTTCGAGAGCACGGTAGTTGACGCGGACGAACCGACTGGGGCGGAAGATAGAATCAAAGATCCCTCGAAGAGCGCGGGAGACAGTACCTCGTCCCATCGTGGAGTATCCTACCTTTCCTCGTCTGTCTTGAAATTTCTTGTCAGGGAGTGCCGTAGAGCATCTTCCCCCATGTGACCTGAATTATCGGACGGTGAGGTGACCGATCATACCCGACGCCGCGTGTGGCACGCAGACGTAGGTGTACTGCCCAGTCGTCTCAAACGTGTGTCGGTACGTCGTCCCGGCCTCGTCGAGCGAGACGTGGTTGATGTCGTCATCCGAGATATCGTAGCTCGCCCACGGCTCTGTGCCCTGGGGAAGTACAACGTCCGAATGGGCATCTGGATGCCCGGAGACGTTGTGGCCGCCGGACTCAAACACGAATTCGACGGTGTCACCTCGGGATATGGCGGTGGTCGCCGGCTCGAACTGGAGACTACCCCCGGGACCCACCGAAACGGTTGCATCCGCTCTCTCAACGGGCGTCGCTGTCTCCTGCTCTATACGCTCCGTCGGGGTTTCTGTGACCCCGGGGGTATCCGTTGGGGTTTCTGTAGCAGGCTGCCCATCCCTGTCATTGGGTGATGTCGGAGTGGTGGTCGCAGTTGATTGTACGTCTTGGTCACTCTCGTTTTGGAGACGTAAGCAACCTGCCGACGTCAGCGACAGCCCACTCATTATCAGGAGATCTCGTCGGCGCACAGTTTCTCAACAGATCTTATCACTAATAGGTTTGAATATGTATCCGACTGGAACAAGAGTCAGTTGGTCCCAATCAACTAGATCGCCACACCCCGTGGGGTGACAGTCTCGGGTGTGTCCACTCGACGAGACACACACCGTACGACTCGTATAAATAATCAAATGTATTTCATGCGCACCCGACACGTCGGCCCGCGTGGATAGTGACCTCGGCGTCGGCGGCGACACGGAGGAGTGCCCGATCTCCGATATCGAGGCGACGAAGCCGTTCGGCCCGCGGATGCTCACCGAGCGTGTACGAGAACGCATCACTCGCCGGCCAAGCACCGATCCGGCCGTCGAGGGTCAGCCGCTCGGACAGCAGGTCCCCGTCAAAGGTGGTGTAACTGGTCGCCGACCGACTGGTCGGAACCATCGGCGGCGCGTCGACGGACAGATCGACGAACCGCTGGCCGCCGACGGTGACCGTCGTGTGTCGGGTCGAGCCAGCGGTGCGGTGTGTGACGTCCGCGACGACTTTCGGATAGTCCCAGACGTCGACGCCCAGTGCTCGTGCGGGCTCGGTCGTGACCGGGAGGAAGTCGACGTAGCCACCCACCCCACCCGTGAGCGTCGAGACGAGCGGTCGCGTGTTGTCGGGGACGGCCGGGAGGACGACGGCGAACTCGTCGTAGGGCTCGATCTCTCCTCGCCGGCCGATCCGGTCGTAGGCGATGGAGAGAAGTGCCACTGCGGCGCGGGTCGGCGTCGCCCGGACCGGGATCAGCCCGTCGGGGAGGAGCGACCGAACGGCGGGTCGTGACGCCGGGAGGACGACCCCCCGGATGCGCGCCGCCGTCGAGAGAGGCAGTTCGACGCGGTGGCCAGTCGAGAGCGTCTCCACGCCGCCGTCGGTGCCGCCGGGTCGCGAGACGTCGGGGGTCATGGTTTCGCTCCCGCTTCCCCGCCGGACGTCCGGCGAGCCGTGTTCTGCGTGGACGCGTGTCCCGTCACGGCGCGGGGCGGACCTCGACGGGGACGCCTGCCGCCGGACGGAGCGTCGGCGTGACTCGCAGGTCGTCGAGGGCGTCCTGTGGGACGTCGACGTCGAAGTCACGAACCAGACGGGCCAGCGTCAGCGTCGCGCCCGAGAGGGCGAACTGCTTGCCGACGCAGGCGTGTGGCCCGGTCGAGAACGGGAAGTACGCCGGCACGTCGTTCGGAGACCGCCGGTCCCACCGATCCGGATCGAACGTCTGCGGATCGTCGAAGTGACGGTCGGACCGGTGGATGGACCACTGGGGCATGATGACCGCCGAGTCTGCATCGACGCGGTAGTTCCCGAGGCGGGCCTTCCGCTCGGCCCGGCGGAATACTGCCCACGCCGGCGGGTAGAGCCGCAGGGCTTCGCGGTACACCCGCATGGTGTAGGGCAGGTCACGCACGTCGCCGTGACTCGGCGGCCCGTCGTCGAGGGCCGCCTCGGCCTCCTCGCGGACCCGTTCGCGCACGTCGGGATACCAGGACAGCAGCGCCGTCGTGTAAGTGAGGCTCAACGCCGTCGTCTCGTGGCCGGCGATGAGAAACGTCGACACCTCGTCGCGAATCTGGTTCGGGGGGTAGTCGACGGTCGGATCATCCTCGGCGCGGATCAACATGGTCACCAGATTCCGGCCTTCGGCCCCGTCGGCGATCAGGCGGCGCCGGCGCTCGATGATGTCCTCGCTCAGCCCGCGGATGCCCTCCGCAGCGTCGTGGAACTCGGGGGAGATGCGGGTCGGGATCCACTCCGGCCCGACGCTCGCGAGGTCGAACTCGAACTCGGTCGCGGCGGTCTGCATCCACTCGTGGAACTGGGCGGCGCGGTCAGGGCCGATATCCTCGCCGAGCAACACCTCCGAGGCGACGCGGACGGTCATCCGCGTCAGTTCGCGGTGGAGGTCGGTCTCGAACCGACCGCGGTCGTGCCAGTCGTCGGCGATGGCCTCGACACGCTCGCCGACGCTGTTGGCGTAGCTCCGCACCTGCCGGCTGTCGAACGCGGGGTTCATGATCGACCGCTGCTGTCGCCAGAGCGGCCCCTCGCTCTGGACGAGTCCGCCCTCGGCGATAAGCGCCGCCGACTCCTGGGCGGGGACGCGCCGAAACGCGTCGGGACGGGAGAGGGCGTCCTGGACGAGTTCGGGGTTCGTCAGCACGACGAGCGGCGCACGACCCGGGATCGGAACGGCAACGCCGTCCCGGTATCGAGCCTGGACGCCCTCCAGAAACCGGAACGTGTCCCGGCCGAATCGGATGGCGTTCAGGAGGCCGGCCTGTGGCGGGGTCGGGAGAGCCTTCGGCATACCGACCCGTAGGATCAGGTCGACTTGTGCCTTTGGGGAGTGCCGACGGAGTCGCACGAACACGGTTTTACGCGTCGACCGCCAAGCGACTTCATGATCGACCCCGCCGACCTCACGGTCACCATCGTCGACGGCTACGTCGACGAACCCGCCCACTTCGGGGTCCCGCCGTACGTCTCGACGTATCCCCGCTTCACCGCCGGCGCGCTAGTCGACGCCGGTGTGGCCGCGGACGCGATAACGTACCACACCATCGACGAACTCCGCGACGACCGATCGAAGTGGCGCGACGTAGCGGACGCCGACCTCATGATCTACCTCGGTGGCATGACCGTCCCGGGGAAGTACGTCGGAGGAACGCCAGCCGAACCGGACGAGGTGCGCGAACTCGCGTGGACCGCCGACGGGGTGACGCTCATGGGTGGCCCCGTCCGCTTCGGCGTCGGCGACGAGAACGCCGGCGCACAGGAGATGGAGCGCAAGGACCTCGACTACGACTTCGTCGCGAAAGGCGACGTCGAGGCGGCGGCCCACGACCTCGTGGCGAGTGGGCTGGAGGGCTTCGGCGACCGCATGCGCGACAACGAGGAACTCGACCGCTGGGCGACCAACGGTGCGTTCGTCGTCGAGGACCACCCCAACCACCCCGACTACCTGATCGCGGAACTGGAGACGTCCCGGGGCTGTGCCTACCGCTGTTCGTTCTGTACCGAGCCGCTGTACGGGGATCCGGGCTTTCGCTCGGCCGAGTCGGTCGTCGACGAGGTGGCGTCGCTGTACGAACGCGGCGTCCGCCACTTCCGCCTGGGCCGCCAGGCCGACATCCTCGCGTTCGGCGGCGACGGCGAGGCGCCCAACCCCGACGCCCTCCGCCGCCTCTATTCGGGCATCCGCGAGGTTGCGCCGGATCTGGGGACGCTCCACCTCGACAACATGAATCCGGTCACCATCGTCGACTACCCGGAGCGATCCCGCGAGGCGATCCGGATCATCGCCGAACACAACACCGCGGGTGACACGGCCGCGTTCGGCCTCGAATCTGCCGATCCGGTGGTCCGGGAGGAGAACAACCTCCTCGTCTCCGCCGAGGAGTGTCTCGAAGCGGTGCGCGTCGTCAACGAGGCGGCCGGATGGCGACCGGGGGACGAGTCCGACGACGCCCCGACGACGGGTGAGAGCGCCGCGAACCGGCTCCCCAAACTCCTACCCGGCATCAACCTCGTCCACGGACTGGCCGGCGAGCGCGAGGAGACGTTCGAACACAACAAGCGCTTCCTTCGGGACGTCTACGACGAGGGGCTGATGCTCCGGCGCATCAACATCCGGCAGGTGATGGCCTTCGCGGGGACGGAGATGAGCGACACCGGCGCCGACATCGCCCGCGACCACAAGAAACAGTTCAAGCAGTACAAACGCGAGGTGCGCGAGGAGATAGACCAGCCCATGCTCCGGCGGGTCGTTCCACCGGGGACCGTGTTACCGGACGTCCACCTAGAGTACCACGAGGGCGGGAAGACGTTCGGCCGACAGCTAGGGACGTACCCCCTGCTGGTCGCCGTCCCGGGTGAGCGCGAACTGGGGACGACGATGGACGTGGCGCTCGTCGACCACGGCTACCGGTCGGTGACGGGCGTCCCCTACCCGCTGGATCCGAACGCGGCGTCGATGGACGAACTCGCAGCACTGCCGGGAATCGGGCGGTCGACGGCGGGCGACATCGTCGTGAACCGGCCGTACGCCTCGCTGGACGAAGTGGGGGTCGACGCCGACCTGTCGCGGTTCGCGGCCGGGGCGCTGGAGTCGGCGGACTAGGCGACGGCCTCGAAGAACTCGACGGCGAACCACTCGTCGTCGTAGTTGGCGCACTCGACGGTGTCGCCGGAGTCGCCGACACCACCCAGAGTCCCCCGTAGCCCCTCGAACGCGTTCGAATAGGGCGCACGCTCGTCGTACCCCTCGCGGATGGCCGTCTCGACGATGTCGCGTTGCTCCGGAGGGAGACCGCGATCGTCGAGATCGGCTCCGGAGCGGTCGTAGACGAGGGGCGCGAACTCGCCCGGCGTCGCCGCGACCTTCCGGACGCCGAGCTGGAACCGCTCGACGGTCACCGGGCGAGCCTCCCCGACCTCGATGCGGAACACGACCGGCGATCCGGAGACGGTCATACGAGGGCTCCGGCACGAGCGCCGACCGCGATTCGGCGTCGTCGGTCGGATACGCGAGGGTGCCACCCATACTGATCGAGCGCGCGCTCGTAGCGCGCCATCTCGCGGGAGCCGGGGTAGCCCAGCCCGGCGAACAGGGCGGCGCGGTCGACGGCGGGCAGTTCGTCGAACGCCGTCGACCGGGTCGGCCCCTCACCCGTCGTGTCGTCGGTGTCGAGGCTGATAGCGTAGCCGGGACGCTCGACCGTCGAGTCGACCGTCGTCGCGACGGCGGAGTACGTCCCGTCGGCGACGACGTACGCGACCGACGAGAAGGGCTCCGAGACGGACCACAGCGTCGGCGACCCGCCACGGCGGGCGGCGACGACGGCGTCGCATTCGGGCGGTGAGAGCGAGTCCAGCGGATCGCTTTCGGCGTCGGCGACGTCGGCGTCGCTCACCGCTGACAGTTCGAGGGTTGCGCTCCGCGGACAGTTGCTCCCGAAGCCGAAGCAGCCGGGAATGGCGGCGAGGCCGGTCGGGGCCGCAGAGAGGAGGGCACGGCGGCGCATGGCGGGTAGTCGCACACCGGCTGGTATAGCCCTTGGGTGGCGTGAGCGCGAGGATCGGCGTCAGAAGTCCTCGTCGATGATCTCGCCGACCGCGAAGTTCGATTTGACCTCGGTGACCTCGATCTTGACGCGCTCACCGATCTCCGCCCCGGGGACGATGATGACGTAGCCACGCTCGACGCGGGCGATACCGTCGCCCTGCTTGCCGATATCCTCGATTTCGACGTAGCGGATCTCGCCGACCTCGACCGGCGGTTGAGGCTCGGAGGTCGGCGTCTCGTCGGCGGCGTCGTCGGCCGACTCGGCCCGCTCCCGGGAGATGAGCGCCACCCGATAGGTCTCGTCGGCGTCGATCGATCCCGTCTCGATCTCGCGCTGGGGCACTTCGATCACGTACGATCCATCCTCCGACTGCACACGCGCACTGAACAGACACAACAAGTTATCCGAAATCTCCATACTGTAAACCTCTATCACCACCTGTGGCGGGATCGTTAAAGGTGTATCGCCGTCAGCGGGGCGATCCGTCCGGGTTCTTCGGCCCCTCGGAGTCGTGAACGACCACCTCGCCCGGCTCCGTCTCGACGGGGTCGTACCGGTCGCGAACGCCGATGGCCTCTTCGAGTTCGCGGATCGCCCGCTCTTTGAGCGCGCGAGCCAGCGCCTCGGCGTCGGGACGCGAGATCTCCCGACCCAATCCCTCGCACTCGTGGGCGCGGACCATCCCGGCCTCGTCCACCGCCTCGCCCATCGGTTGGCTCGTCGCACCGAGCGCGACGCTAAAGGGGTAGGTCTCACAGATCAGCGGCCGATCCCCATGGACGGTACACCGACCCACGCCCTCCGATTCCTCGTAGAACGTGCAGTCGCCACAGGCGTCGGTCGCGAGCGCCCACTCGAACGTCTCTCCCTCCGGCCCCTCGGGCCCCTCGGTGAGGCCGTACGGCATGGGTCGGGCCACGTCCCGCCAGTCGTAGTCGCCGTCGGTCGCCGCCTGTAACGCCCGAACCTCGTCGGGAAACACCGTGGCGGTGTGGGGGTCGCCTCCGCCGGTGTCGCCGCTCTCGGCGCCCTCGGCCGCCTTGCAGCAGGCGCCACACCGCGTACACTCGAAGCCGATGGACTCGATGGCGTCGGCGAGGTCGCTCACCGACAGCCCCCGCGCCCGGTCGAGTTCGGCTTCGAGCGACTCCACACCGTCGCTGGGTGGAGGAGGGAAAAAAGGCCGTCGCCCGGCGCCGGCTACCGCGGCGCGACCCGATCCGTCTCCGGGTCGAACCGGACCCGCCCCTCGACGGCGAGTTTGTCGAGGTGGGCACGAACCGTCGCGGCCGCGAGATGCCGAACTCCCGAAAGCTCACGGTCGTAGGCGGCGTCGAGGACCGCTGCGACCGAGTCGGCGCCGGCCCGGACCGCCGCCTCGATCCGGCGTTCCCGGTCCAGGCGGTGGAAGTAGAGGCGGCGCAGCGTCGCCGCCGGGTCGGCAATCACCGGACCGTGACCCGGAAAGAGTCGCGACGGATCCCGCGCGATCAGGCGGCGGAGTGCGACCAGATAGGCTCGCACGTCCCCCTCGGGGGCGGCGACGGCGACGCTTCCCGTCGCGCGGGCGATGTCGCCGACGAGGACGCCGTCGTCCGTCTCGAAGGCGACGTGGTCCGGCGCGTGACCGAGCGTGTCGAGGACAGTCAGGGCGCCGACGGTATCGCCCTCGGTGACGGTGCGATCCGGGGTGACGCCGGTCGAGCCCTCGAACCGCACCTCGCGCCCGCGGCGCGCGTGAACGGTCGCGCCCGTCTCGACGGCGTAGTGAGCGACGGCGCCGACGTGGTCGGGGTGGGCGTGCGTGACGACGACGTGTGTCACCTCCCGTCCCGCGACGGCGGCGTCGAGTTCGTCGGTGCGGGCCCCGGGATCGACGAGGGTCGAACCGCTCGGATCGTCGACGAGGTAGGCGTTGGTCTCCCCGCCGGCCGTGGTTTCGGTCGGGACTGGGATGCGACTGATCGTCACCGTTACTTCTCGATGATGCTCTCCTCGACGGCCTCGCCGAAGTGCCGGGCCACGTCCTCGTAGTAGACGAGCATCTCGTCGCCGGCTTCGAGATCCGTCACCGCCGTCCGGCCCTCGCGGGTGTGGACCTTGATCGTCTCGGCGTTCTGGAGGAGCGTCTCGATGCGGTCGACACCTTCGTCGGTTTCGACTTCGGCCTGCACGCGGAACATGGGCCGTTTCTCGATTTTGACGCGGCCGACGACCGTCTCTCGGGTGTTGCCTTCGGTGTCGACCACCTGCACCTCGTCACCACTCCGGAGTTCGGAGAGGTACTTCGTTCCCCCGCCGGGCGAGCGAGCGTACGCGTGGACGGCGCCCGCGTTCACCCGGAAGGGTCGGGAGGCGACGTACGGCGACTCCGCCGTCTCGGCGTGGACGAAAAAGAGGCCACGCGACATCGAACCGACGAGCATCCCCTCGTCGTGTTCCATGAGCGACCCGGTGTCGACACAGACCCGGTCGGCCATGCCGGCCCGCTCCACCGCGGTCACCTCGGCGTACTGCAAGTCGAGGTGTTCGCGCTCGGCGGCGTCTCGGGTCTCGCAGGTCGAGCGAATCTCGTCGGGGTCGCCCGAATCGAGGAGGACCCCGTCGGCACCGATTTCGAGCGTCTCGAAGGCCGTCAGCGCCTCCTCGGCGCTCGTGACGCCGGCGATCAGCTCCGTCTCGTCGCCGATGCGGGCGATGAGATTCTCCAGCGGGATGATCGTCCAGTCCTCGCCGACGACGATTGTGTGGTCGGCTTCTTTTGCCGCCTCCTCGGCGAAGGCTTCGTACTCCTCGCTGAGGATGCGGACGTAGGCCCCCTGCGCCCGGTCGTCGTCGCGGCGGAGCGTCGAGAGGTCGGCGGAGCCCGAGAAATCCGGCGGGAGATCGACCGTCCCGTCTCCCTCGCCGTTCTTGCCGACGACGTACGCGTCGGCCTCTGGACCGTCGGGTTCAGCATCCTCAACGAGATCGGCGTCGGTCCGGAACGCCGCGACGTTCACGTCGCCGAGCTCGCGCACCCGTGCGACGTCGGTCTCGTCGACGAGAACCCAGTCGACGCCGGCCTCGAGGCCGGCGGTGATTCGCTCCTTTCGCGTCTCCCAGTCGCCGACCGCCCCGTCGGCTTTCAGCCACACGCTCCGTGTCATTGTCGACATCTCGGTGGGACGTGGCTTCAACGTGGCGGATGGTGGTTCGAACGGATCGTTGGCCGCCAGTACCGGTGACTCGTCACGACGGTCTAGGAACCATCGGGGAACGGGGAGAACGATCCGTGTCGGGCTCAGGCCTCGAGGAGGCCGCCGCGCCGGAGCGCCTCGTCGACGCCGGCGTCGTCGTGGATGACGGCGGAGATAGCGCGCGTGATGGCGCCCGGATCGTCGTGCTGGAAGATGGAGCGGCCCATGGAGACACCGGCGGCGCCGCCGTCCATCGCACCGCGGACCATCCGGACAGTCTGGCGATCGGTGCCGCGGCTGCCGCCCGCGATGACGACTGGCAGACGCGTCCCCGCACAGACGGGCGCGAAGCTGTCGCCGTCGCCGCTGTAGCCCGTCTTCACCACGTCCGCGCCGAGTTCCTCGGCGAGGCGGACGGCGTGGGCGAGCGCCTCGGGGTCGTCCTCGTCGATCCCGGGGCCGCGGGCGTAGGCCATCGCGAGCGTCGGGACGCCGAGTTCCTCGGCGCGTTCGGTCACCTTCGCGAGCGCCGCCATCTGCTCGGGTTCGTAGTCCGAGCCGACGTTGATGTGGAAGGAGACGGCGTCGGCACCCCCGCGGAGCGCGGCCTCGACGGTGCCCGTCTGGCGCTTGTCGTCCTCGTCGGGACCGATGTTCGTCGAGCCGTTGACGTGGACGATGTAGCCCGCACCGTTCTTGCTGTCGTGGACGCGCGGCGCGATGCCCTTCTGTGTGAGGACGGCGTCGGCACCGCCGTCAGTGACGGCGTCGATGGTGGATTCGATGTCGACTAACCCCTTCACCGGTCCCAAGGTGACGCCGTGGTCCATGGGGACGATCAGGTAGCGGTCGTCTGTGGAGATGCGCCGGAGGCGCGCCCGTGTTCCCGTGTTCATATGTTACCCTGTACCAGTGGTACTTATGTACGTTCCGGATGCGGCCGTCCGTTCGCCGACGCCCCGCGGAGCGCCCCCTCCTTGAGTTCCCGGGCCTTGGATTCGAGGCGGTTCGCCACCGTCACGGGAGGGTCGCCGCGTTCGACGCCCTGGGCGACGATGTCGACCAGCGCGGAGCCGACGATGACGCCGTCAGCGCCAGCCTCGATCACCCGCTGGGCGTGATCGCCCGACGAGATGCCGAATCCCACGGCCTTGGGCACGTCCCACTCGGCGATCCGTTCGAGGCTCTCTTCGGTCCGATCCGAGAGGTCCGCCCGCGCGCCGGTCGTACCCAACCGGGCCTGCACGTAGACGTAGCCCGAGACTTGCGACATGATGTGCTCCAGTCGCTCCCCTCTCGTCGTCGGTGCGACGATGAAGACGAGTTCGCAGTCGTGGGCGTCACACGCCTCTCGGAGGGGGCCGGCCTCCTCGGCGGGCAGGTCGGGGACGACGAAGCCCTCGATGCCGACCTCGGCGGCCCGGCGGACGAACGCCTCCGGGCCGCGCTCCTCTCCCTCGCCGAACTGGTAGATGAGGTTGTAGTAGGTCATACAGACCAGCGGCACGTCCACGTCAAGGTCTTCGACGAACTCGAAAAAGCGCGTGGGCGTCATCCCCGCCTCCAGCGACCGGACGATGGCGCTCTGGATGGTCGGCCCCTCGGCGATGGGTTCGGAGAACGGCAGGCCGAGTTCGATGACGTCCGCACCGCCGCGTTCGAGCGCCTCGACGTACGACAGCGACGCCTCGTAGTTCGGATCGCCGGCGGCGAGGTAGGGGACGAACGCGGGGCTGTCGGCGAACGCCGCCGAGATGCGACTCACTGGAACCCCCCCGTCTCCGCGAAGCTGTCCATGTCGGGGGCGTTCTCGATGTCGCGGCCGTGGGTCTCCTCGAGTACGGTCTCGAGATCCTTGTCACCGCGGCCCGAGATGTTGAGGAGAACGACGTCGCCGAGGTCCGCGTGATGTTCCTCGACGTAGGCGACGGCGTGGGCGGACTCCAGGGCGGGGATGACCCCCTCGAGTTGGGAGAGACGGTGGAACCCCGCCAGTGCGTCGTGGTCGTCGACGTTGACGGCAGTGACGCGCCCGCGGTCGACGAGGTCGGCGAGTTCCGGCCCGACGCCGGCGTAGTCGAGTCCCGCGGAGACGCTGTGGGACTCCATGATCTGCCCGTCCCGATCCTGGAGGACGCGGGTCCGCGACCCGTGGAGAACGCCCTCCGTGCCCGTCGAGAGCGTCGCGGAGTTGGGAGCGACGCCCTCCTCCTCGTCGACCTCCAGACTGCTGCCGCCGGCCTCGACGGCGTAGAGATCCACGCCGTCGTCGTCGACGAACTCCGCGAAGACGCCCATGGTGTTCGATCCGCCGCCGGCACAAGTGAGCACGGAGTCGGGGAGTCGCCCCGCCTTCTCTCTGATCTGGTCGCGGGCCTCCTCCGAGATCACTCGCTGGAAGTCACGGACCATCGCCGGAAACGGGTGGGGGCCGACGACGGAACCGATGACGTAGTGGGTGTCCTCGACGTTGGTCGCCCAGTCCCGCATCGTCTCGCTGATCGCCTCCTTCAACGTGCCGCGGCCGACGGTGACCGGGGTCACCTCGGCGCCGTTGAGCCGCATCCGGAACACGTTGGGGCGCTGGCGGTTGATGTCCCGCCGCCCCATGTACACCTCGCAGGGCATATCCAGGTGGGCACACGCCATCGCCGTCGCCGTGCCGTGCTGGCCGGCACCCGTCTCAGCGATGATGCGCTCCTTGCCCATGTACTTCGCCAAGAGGACCTGCCCGAGCGCGTTGTTCAGCTTGTGTGCCCCCCCGTGGAGGAGATCCTCCCGCTTGAGGTAGACGTCGCGGCCGTACCGCTCCGAGAGCCGCTCGGCTCGCTGGAGTGGAGTGGGTCGGCCGCCGAAATCGGCCAGCCGCTCCCGGAAGTCGTCCATGAAGCCGTCCTCGTTTTCCAGTACGTACCGCTGGTAGGCGTCCTCCAGTTCCTCGATCGCCGGCATCAGCGCCTCGGGAACGTACTGTCCGCCGTACTCGCCGAACTTGCCTGTATGAGAACTCATGCTGTCGTGAATCGTCGCACGTTGTCGGTCACGTCGCCGTCCATGATGGCGCTGCCGATCAGCAGGGCATCGGCACCCACCGCTCGCATCCGCCGCACGTCATCGACCGAGTCGATCCCGCTCTCCGCGACAAGCGTCACGTCAGCCGGGACGTCCGGCGCGATCGACTCGAAGGTGTCGAGATCGACCTCGAGCCGCCCCAGATCGCGGTTGTTGACGCCGATCAGGTCCGCTCCCGCATCGAGCGCCCGCTCGAGTTCGTCGCGGGTGTGGACCTCGACCAGCGGCTGGAAGCCCCGATCCGCCGCCGCCGCCACGAGACCGGGAAGGTCGTCCACGAACCGCGCGATCACCAAGACCAGATCCGACGCCACGAGGTCGAACTGGGACTCCGTCACGATAAAATCCTTGCGCAGGACGGGCACGTCGACGGCGGCCCTGACGCGTTCGAGCGCGTCGGTCGATCCGCCGAAATGGTCGGGCTCGGTCAGCACCGAGATGGCCGTCGCGCCGCCCGCGACCATCGCCCGCGCGAGGGCGACGGGGTCGTCGTCGCGGCGCCCCTCGGTGGTGGGGCTGGTCGGCTTCACCTCCGCGATCACCGGGATCCGCCCGTCTGCCTCCGCGGCCGCCACCGCCGCCGGGAACGACCGCGCGTCGACCGCGAGGCACTCGTCTCCGCCGGCGCGCTCGCGGGCGGCGGCCAGGATCGAACGCACCGCGGGCGCCAGTTCTTCATCACTAGGGTCCATCATTGTACACTAACGGACTGATTTGCACATAAGCCTTGCGTCCCGCTCGCGGTCGGGGCCGTCGTGGCGGACGACAACCACTATGCGTCGACCGTTCCTTGCTCCCGGCATGGAAGGTATCTACGCGCGCGAGTCGCCGACGCTCGGCCGGGCGGTGCAGATCGGGGTCGTGGCCGATCGGGCCATCAGCGTCTCGTTTCCCGCATCGCCGCCGCCCGACGCGGATCCAGAACACCCGCTTCTCGATCGGGTCTTCGACTACCTCGGCGGCGCCGAGGACCACTTCGACGACGTGGCCGTGGGGCTCACGCTGCCGACGGACCGGCGAGCAGTGCTCGAGGCCGTGCGCAACGTCCCGTACGGCGAGACGGTCGACGTGACGCGGGTGGCGCGACTCGCCGGCCTCGACGACGAGAGCGAGGACGATCTAGAGACGGTCCGGATGGCGCTCGGCGAGAACCCCGTGCCGCTGTTCGTCCCCGATCACCGGGTCTCGGGACCGGGCGCGACGCCGGCGGCGGTGGCCGAGCGCCTGCGGGACCTGGAGTCGTAACTACCGTTCGTTGACCACGAACTCCAGGGCGTTCACGAGGTAGTGGGCGACGACCACCGCGACGAGGCTCCCCGTGAGTACGAACGCCACCGCGAGGACGAACCCGAGCGTCCCGGTGACGACGATGCCGGCCCGCCCCTGCGCGCCGTGGCCGAGGGCGAAAGCGAGCGAGGAGAGTGCGGCCAAGGACCACGGGGAGACGCCGAAGCCAGTCGCGAAGGCGCCGACCAGCACCCCGCGAAAGAGGAGTTCCTCGAAGCCGGCGACGAGCGGGAGAACGACCAAGAGAAGCACCGCCCACCCCGCGGCGGAGTCGGGCGCCATCGCCTCCCGGAGCGCCGTCGCGTCGCCGGGGCCGAACCGGTCGCTCAGACGGGAGCCGACGGTGTTGACACCGTGGAGGACGACCCCGAGGACGACGCCGACCGCGAGGGCGGACGACGAGACCGCGCCGGCACCGAGGCCGAGCGCGTCCGAGGGAATCGACGCGACCCACAGACCGACGACGAGAAGCGAAGCGAACAGCCCCTGCGAGACGACGACGTTGAGGAGGAGGACGGCCGTCGAGTGTCCCGGCTGGTGTCTCGGCCGGCGACCGGGACGGACGTGAGACCCTGGGTCGTCGCCGACGACACGGTCCCCGAGCGAGGCGGGATACTCCGCCGCGTCGGGGACCGAAGTGAAGACGTTCGCCGACGCACGCGCGAGCAAAAGCAACCCCGCGAGAACGACGCCGACGAAGCCGGCGAAGGCCGTCCATTCGGCCATTACAGGGGTGGCCGTTTCCGTGTGCCGGCGGGTCGTCGTGACGCGGTGGCGACCCGCCGGGGCTGCCGTCCGCCCATCGTTCCCGGTGGAGTCGGCGTCGACATCGGCATCGGATCGAGGGAGTCGAACGCCTACTGCGGGCTTGGGCTGCTCGGGCTCTTGTTGACGCTCTGTTGCTCGAGGGCCGACCCGGTGATCGTCTTGAGCCGATCGACCAGGGAGTCCTTCTCGGGTTCGCCTTCGAGGGCCACGTCCAGCACTTCGCTGATGTGGCTGACGGGGATGATCTCGATCATCTCCTCGTACTCGTCCTCGATCATCACGTCTTGGAGGTTCGACTCGGGGATGATGACCCGGTCGCAGCCGGTCTTGGCTGCGGCCTCGATTTTGTGCGTGACGCCGCCGACGGGGAGGACGTCGCCCCGGACCGACAGCGAGCCGGTCATCGCGAGCGACTGGTCGACGCCGACGCCCTCCAGCGCGCTGATGACCGCGGTGGCGACGGTGATGGAGGCGGAGTCGCCGTCGACGCCGCCCTCACCCGCCTGCACGAACTGGATGTGGATGTCCTTCTGGGTG